>ENA-OWNT01000664-OWNT01000664.1-seawater-metagenome-genome-assembly--contig:-NODE-664-length-66306-cov-10.350164_pt1 | contig 66306 bp, 10 predicted proteins | sample MGYA00238136_ERZ651165 | MGnify/ENA primary metagenome ERZ651165 (study PRJEB26861, sample SAMN08777766) | seawater metagenome | isolation source: coastal seawater | place: USA: Florida | collected... | reverse complement strand
AGTAAAGGTGTACAGAATGGTATCCACCGCTTCGGAGTAGATGCTACGGTAAACTGGAAACTAGACTGGAAAGCTGACATCAATGGGGATCACGTAAGAGGAGAGAACTGGTCTGGTAACAGAAGACAAAAACTAGCTATCAATAATATCGGTGCGAAATTCTCCACTGACCGCGCCAGAAATGAAATCATTCCTACCGACAATGGAGCCGTAGCACTAAGCAACCGCGACTTCACCATCATCAAGCGCAAAAATGGACACAGCAATATCGGAGAAGCAGCCGACAATCAGTTTGAAGTAATCTGGAGAGTAGGTACACAAGAAAGACCGCAGCGCGGATCTACTCCTCGCATGAACGAAAAAAGCTTGCTAGAGCAGCAAATCGGTTCAGAAGCTTTCAAATTTGATGTGATCTTCACTTTGTCTCAAGACGATCCTTGGATTAACTAAGGAGTATGAGTACAGTGTAGAAAAAGGAGACACTTAAATATATATGATGGGAGTGAGCCCGATTTTCACTAGGTGGAAATCGGGCTCACTGCTTTTCGTAACCTATGAATAAGCTTGGACCTGTACTAAGACAATTACACCATCTCATTCCTGAAATCTCGAGGAGACATCCCAAACTCTTCCGAAAAGGTGCGGGAAAAATAGGCAGGATCCTTAAAGCCAACATCATAAGCTACCTCAGAAATTGTAAGTTCAGCATTTTGCAATAGTTCTTTGGCTTTGTGTAAGCGAATGGATCGGATGACCTGTGTAGTGGAACTGTTTGTTAGTGCCTTCACTTTTTTATGTAGTTGGGATCTACTCATGCCCATTTGCTTGCAAATTTCTGGGATGGATATTTCTGTATCTTCCAACTTGCTTTCGATCACGGTTCGAAGTTTCTTAATGAAGTTATCTTCCAAATAGAGTTGATCTGCTTCTTCTCCTACTGGCTCAAATTCAAGATTTTGATAGCGTTGCTTAAGTTTCTGCCTGATTTCCAATAGGTTTTGCAAGCGAATACTTAGTTCTTGTTCATTGAAGGGTTTGGCGAGGTAGGCATCGGCACCACTGCGTAGGCCATCCATTTTCGCTTCTATGTCTACCTTGGCAGTAAGTAAGATAATGGGGATGTGGCTGGTCTTCTCATTACTTTTTAACGTGTGACACACTTCAAAACCATCTTTGATGGGCATCATCACATCTGAAATAATGATGTCCGGTATTTCGCTGATGGCACGTTCTATTCCTTCCTCTCCGTTTTTGGCTACTGAGATGAAGTAGGAATCTCCAATTAGGACACGCAAATACTCTACCACATCAGCATTATCCTCAATGATTAATAGATGTTCAGCGTTTTCGCCATTGGCATTGACGGAGATTCCTTCTAATGGCTGTGTGTTTAAGCTCTTAACCTCTTTAGCAACCAGAGCTGTAGCTAATTCGGCCTGTTCTGCTGCTGCCAAAGCGATATCGGCACTCGCCTTTTCTACTGGAATACTTAGACTGAAGGTGGTCCCCTTGCCGATGTAACTTTCTACTCGAATACTACCTTTCATTAGGGACACTAACTCCTTGGTTAGAGCGAGCCCAATGCCCGTTCCCTCTCCTTCTCTAGTCGCAGAGTCATCCACTTGATAGAAGCGATCGAAGACATGAGGTAGCTTGTCCTTGGGGATTCCCATCCCAGTATCTTTCACCATGATCAGTAATTGATCTTTCGCGTCTCCAGTTTCATGATTGACAGATAGATAAACTTCTCCCTGTTCTGGCGTGAACTTAATGGCGTTGGAGAGTAGGTTCGAGATGATTTGGAGCATTTTTTCCGCATCATAATCCATCTCCAGGGTTTTACTATAGTCCAAAAAATGTAAACGAATGCGTTTGCTTTCTGCAAAGGATTGGAAGGATTCAACGATGTAGCGCAAATAGCTAATGATATCTCCATGGGTTAGGTCTAGCTTGAGCGTTCCGGATTCCAATTTGCGGAGATCTAGGATTTGATTCACCAATCGGAGTAAAGTGGCGTTATTGCGATCAATCATCGCCAAACCTCTGTCCAGCCATTCTTTTGGCTGTTTTCTAATCTGGTCCACCATGCCGCCGATGATGGTGAGCGGAGTCCTTAGTTCGTGGGAGATATTGGTGAAAAAGCGGGATTTAACCTGACTCAAGTCCTCCAGCTCTTCTTTTTGCTGCAAGATCTCTTTGTTAAGTTTTTGGAGCTCTTCATTGGCCAACTTTCGCATGCGGTAGTAGCGCAAAATGATCGTGATAAAGATGCCTGCTATCAGCAGTACTAGAGCACTAATCCACTGAAAACTTCTTTGGCGTTGCAGTTGGGCATCCTTTTCCAATATGGCTTTTTCTTGTGCAAAGGCTAGTTCTTGTTTTTCCTGTTCAAATTCGTTCCTAAGCTCCATCCGAGCCAAGGCTTTAGTATTGGCATCTCCATATAGGCTATCTTGAAGGAGTTTGAATCGCTCCAATTGAGCTAAGGCCTTGGTTGATTGATTTTGGGCTTTATAGCCTTCGTATAGTGCTTCCGCTATTTTTGCTTCCTCTTGGGTGAAGGTATTTTTAGGTAAGATATCCCTGGCCTCTTCCCATTTGGCAAGGGCTTGACCTAGTTGCCCTCGCTGCTGATCTACCCTGCCAAGCTCTAGGAGACATAAGCTCTGAATCTGCGCATCGCTATATTTCCTAGAAAAACCCAAGCCCTGATTCAGGTAGTAATAGGCAGAATCTAATCGGCTTTTAGCTAGAAATATGCTTCCTAGATATTGGTACGGGAGGTTAATTTGACGTTCCGGGCCATTGGCCTTTCGATAATCTAAGGCGAAGCGAACATTGACGAGGGCTTTATCATATTGACCGCTCAACTTCTGATCATTTCCAATTTTCAAACGAGTGCTAGCTTGTAAAGCTACATCCTCTAGGACGATAGCGGTATCAAGCACCTGTTCCAGGTAAGCGCTGCTCTGCTCATAATCTTGCAACATGTGGTAGATCTGAGCCAGATTGGTGAGGGAGTTGGCGACTAATCTTTTATTTCCAATCGCCTTTCTAATTCGCAAGGCCTCTTGATTGGATTCAATGGCTTTGGTGAAATTGCCTTGATCACGATGCACATAGCCAATTAGTGCTAAAAGCAAGGCTTCCCTTTCGCGGTTTTCAAGGGCTCTTGCTATTTCGAGGGCCTTTTGGTAATTGGGTAATGCCTCGGTATTATTTCCGCGTCTTCTTTCACAAGTGGCGAGATTTACAAGGCTAACTAATCGGTAGGCTTGATTCCCTAATGAATCCAGGACTACTTCTGCTTCTTTGAAATAGGGGATGGCTTTATCATACTGACCTCGCTCCATATGGATCGTTCCGATGTTGATAGAGGAACCTGTCGATTCTGCCAAATCACCTCGTTCTTCTTGCTTTTCTTTTGCTTCTGCAAAATGTTCCAATGCTTCATCTCGCCTATCCATCGTTCGAAATAGACTACCCATGCTATTGAGGGTAAAGGCCTGCCCTTTTATGTCATCCTCTTGTCTAGCGATCTCTAAACCACTTTGGAATAAGACCAAGGCAGAATCGAGCATTCGCATTCTATGATAGCCCAAGCCCACCTTCCGGTAGGCCATTACTCGGGTTTCAGGATTTGCTACTTCTGAGATTAAGCCTTTTGCAAACCGACCTAGCATTTTGGCAGAATCCGGTTCACTCCCGAAGATATTGGACGCTAGATCTATCGAAAAGTCAATCTTGTCCGTCACTGCGGTAGCTGTATCTAAAGCATGCCGCAAACTGTCGACAATAGGATTTTGCCCTAGTGCAGTTACAGTCATCAGGATGAACAAAGTTGAAATAGCATATTTCATAATCAAATGATTACGGATGAAACAGGTATAGGTCTGAAAAGTCTAGGTATTGTAGAGTTTAGGTTATAGACCCGTGTTACTGGTCATTGGGGGTAGTTGCCAGTTTAGGTGGAAGGTAAGGCCATGGTCGAAATAGGTTTGAAAGAAAAAGGAAATATTGAGTGAACAAGGTATTAAAATCCGAGGGTTTCGGCAAGGGATTGGACTTGGTTATTTCTAATGTTGTAGAAAAACACAGCTTTCCGTCTGTTATTAGTCATGTGATAATGTCCAATTAACAGCTAAGGTAGTACATAACAAGTTGTACCCTATCTTGCTACCCTCTCAACTCGCACCAGGCAAAGTGTACGGCCAGTGTCCAGCTATCAGCCAAATTTTCAACATATGCCAGCGCATCGTCGAGCTTTTCCCGATCATAGATGTTCCCGTTGAAAATAATGGCACTAATCCGCTGTGTATTGGATATATTGGTGAGTGGATTAGCATCAAGGAGGATAATATCAGCTACTTTGCCTGCTGATATACTACCATGGGAGTCTGCTAATTCAAAGTACTTGGCAGGTAGCAGGGTGGCACTTTCAAGGGCCTCGGCGGGTGAAAGTCCAGCTTTGACAAGATACTCCAGCTCTTCATGTAGGCCAAAGCCAGGAAAGCTGTGGGTGTCATTGGCGTCCGTTCCGGCCAGGACTTTGACACCTAATCGGTGGGCTTTTCCGGTCAATTCCAAGCCCTTTTCATAGAAATCCAAATAAGTCTTTCGGGCTTCTGCGCTAGGATCATTGTTGACCATTCTATCCGCATCTTTAGTCCAGTTTTGCTTTTGTAAAAAGTGAATATACTTAAGTCTTTCATCCTTGCGATAGTCGTCATTATCGGCATAGGCATCCATTTTTCGAGTGATATGTGTCGGACAAAACCAAGCATCGTATTCAACCATAGTTGACGCCAATTCGGCAAAGAGAGAATCATCGTGGGTATCTATCATTTCTCTGAGTTCTGTAGGATTATCTAGCCAGCTCCTTGGTTTTTCACCAGTGTAGACAGCTTTGTATGCTTGTCTGAGCTCTTCGGCTCCAGGATAACAGTCAAATAAGAAAAGACGAGCATGTTCAAAACTTTTATGTCCTGCTTTGGTTGCCTCAAGGGCACTCACGGCTCGCGGTTTATGACCCAGCACGGGAATGCCTTTCTTTTTGGCTTCCTCAATCATGGGGAAATAATAGTCGGGCAACACAGCATTATAGACTTTTATGAAGTCAGCGGGGTCCCCTTGGAAGTCTTCGACAATTTGCTTGGCTTGTTCTTCACTGTCTAGCCAAGTAACTAGCCTGCCAGTAAAAGCTTGAATGCGTGGCCCTAGCAATTGATTTGCATCGATGGCTTGATTGATGCTTTTTTTCTGATCGTAAGTAAATCCGCCCAACTCTCGCACATTGGTGACACCATTGGCAAAGAAAAGAGGAAGATTCATTTGCAATGGGAAGTGGGGAAGAAAATGAACATGCATATCCCATAAGCCAGGAATTAAGAAACGTCCATGGGCGTCCACTACTTGTGCAGTGGTTGGGACTTCTAGAGAGTCAGGGTGTCCTATGGCTGTAATTCGACCCCCTTCAATGAGTACAGCTTGTTGTAGTAACGTATCTTTTTCCACATCGACAATCTGCCCCCCGATAATCAATATGGGTGACATCGAAACTTGTGGAGCTGGGGGAGCTGGCACAGGGATTAGTAGCGTTATGGTAATCACCAAGACTAACAGAAGCACAATTCCCAACAGACCTAACAGGATTCGAAGAAGTACACGTTTCATATGGTGTAGATTTATTGGAAGATACTCTAAATTCATCGGTAATGGAAGTCTCCATGAGGTTCCAAACGGAGGGAGTAAGTGAATTATCCTTTGAGACCAGGCTGGGCTGCGACTAGCTGACGCGCAGACTCCGGAAGTTTATCTCAGAAGAGGCTGTGTCCAACTTCTGAAGCCTTAGCATTAAAAAAGAGGAGCCCAAGGCTGGACTCCTCCTCACATATAAACCTATTTCAACTCATGATAGGTTCTAGGAACCTATTTTTTTAAGGGAACATTATCTACTAATCAAGGATACTTTAGTTGTGTACCACTTCTTGTCAGCTCGTAATCGGAGCATGTAGATACCAGTTGGCAATGATGCTCCATCTCTACCGGTCCCATCCCATTCATAGCGATGGGTGCCAGCATCTAGTCGAGAATGCTCTAAGCTTTGTATACGCTGGCCGTGGAGGTTGTAGACCTCTAGGGTAACGTCTGAAGGCTTTGGTAACGAGAATTCGATCTGTGTTTGATCGGCGAATGGATTGGGTGCTACGCTAAGACCAATATCTGCTAGTTGGTTTTTTGTAGTGATCTGCGTGACACCAGCATCGACCGCTGTAGCGGGACCGCCTGGGACTTGTTCCAATGCGCTGTAGTTGTCTCCTGCTATTTTAACATCGGAGAAGGTGGCGCTGATCGGCCCATTTGCATTTTTTGTGTACACCAATATTCCTACTTGAATACAGTCATCGAAGTTGGAGAAATTGATACTGTGAGCCAGTTTCCAATAATATCCATTGGTTGAGGTGTAGGTTTTAAATTTGGAGCCGTCTCTGACAATTTTCAGCCAATCTACACCTGAACGATTCTTGCTTTTATAGGAGATACTTCCTCCCGTGGTACTTCGATATTCCGTCCTGATTCTACGTGTCAAGTCTTTAATAATACTGACAAAGCGGGCTTCACTATCTGCATTTTCCATCATGATCAACCCAGCTCTCCCATCCCCACTTAGGCTGGATATCTGGGCAATGATCTCTCCGTCTCCACACAGTTCAGATTTCACAATGGAGTACTCTCCTTGGGGATAACCTGCACAGTCATTGGCGGTGAGGGTGAAGCTTTCTTGTATCGGGTCGTAATCGGCTGAAGCACCATTTTCGCAATCGATATCCGTAGCTTCGAATCCGCAAGGCATACCTACCACAGAAACTTGTGACGTACAGCTATTGGTGTTCCCATTTGGATCTATTCCCACCACCTGGACGGATAAGGTTTGTCCCATATTGTCACAGTTGACTCGACTTAGGGTTTGACTTACAAAGCTGACGGGGCCACAGGCATCAAAGGAAGCTGCTTCATCGAATAGATCCGTCTCCGGGATCGAAATAATAGCTTCTCCATTGAACTCTATCGTCACATCTAGACATACGACCTCTGGGGCTTCCTCATCAAGCACTTGCAGTGTAAAGCTGCAAAAGGCTTTATTGTTGGCTAAATCTTTAGCACGCCATTGGATTTGATAGGAACCCACCTCAAAGAAACCACTGTGATCGCTGGCCCAAGCTGACCAATTCCCATTGGGGTTACCTGTTTCATCTAGGGGGCGATATTGGGATTTTAGATTCTTGATCCCACAATTATCAGCGAGTGCTGCCTTGGGTAGAGTGACGTAGGCACCACATTCTCCTTGATCAGTGTTAACTATCATATCCTGCGGACAGGTCAGCGTAGGATCAATTTCATCTACTACAGTAACTGTCGCCTCACAGGAATTGCTATTTCCATTGTGGTCGCTGAGTGAAAGCGTTACCGTCTGATTCCCTATATCATCGCAACTAAAGTTGGTGCGATCTAGACTTAAGCTGGCAATTCCGCAAGCATCAAATCCACTATCAATAGCTGAGGGAACAATGCTAGCTAGTCCATTTTCATCTAGTTGAACGGTTACATCTTGGCAGGCTGCAATCGGGGCTACCAAGTCTTGTACGGTAACTGTTGTTTGACAGCTGTTGTTATTTCCATTATTATCCGTCGCGGTTAGGGTCACCATTTTATCCCCAACATTAGCACAACTGAAGTCCGCTTGATCTAGACTTAGACTTGCAATGCCACAAATATCAAATGCATCCTTAGCAATAGCCGTTGGACTAAGGCTAGCATTTCCATTCTCATCCAATTGAATCGTTACATCCTGACAAGTTACCTTAGGGGCTATCAAGTCAAATACACTAACTGTGGCTTCGCAAGTGTTGGTATTTCCGTTATTATCGGTCGCCGTTAGGGTAACGATATGATCGCCCGTTTGGTTACAAACAAAAGATACTTCATCGAGACTGAGACCACTAAGACCACAAGCATCAAAAGATCCATTGTCGACATCAGCTGGAGTGACCCAAGCTACGGAGCTTTCATCTATTTCTATACTTACGTCTTTACACTGAGCTATAGGTGAGACTTCATCCTTGATTTGTATAATAGCTTGACAGTTACTACTATTCCCGATGGTATTCGTTACCGTTAGGGTAAGCGTATGCTCTCCTATGTCATCACAGTCAAAGTTTTTGTGATCCAGCGTCAAACTGGATAATCCACATACATCATTGGAGCCATTGTCAACATCCACAGCAGCTACCTCAGCAAGTCCATCTTCATCCAGAAAGACGGTCAAATCTTGACATAGGGCTATGGGTGCATTCGTTTTTTCTACTTCGACACTGGCCGTACAAGTTCCTTCTTTCCCATTCACATCTATGGCGGTCAGTGTAACAGTATGCGTGCCTATATCTTCGCAGTCGAATAAGTATTTGTCCAAAGACATGCTTGCTAGACCGCATTCGTCGAATGATCCATTATCCACCATTGCTGTTGTCAGTGCAGCGCTTCCACTCGCACCGATTTGAAGGGTTACATCCTGGCAAACCATGGTAGGGCGGCGTCCGTCTATCATGGTAATCATCGCCGTACAAGTAGAGCTATTACCATAGTCATCGGTCAGTCGCATGGTAACTTCTTGGGTACCGACATCCTCACAACCAAATGGTGTGGATCGCTCTATTGTAGTACTAAGCGTACTTGAACAATTGTCAGTAGATAAGTTAGTAAGATAATTGAGTTGGGTGGGGTTCAAAGTGAGTCCAGGAAGAATAAAAGAAAAGGTAAAGTCTGTGCAGATGGCCTTAGGCGCGATATTGTCTACAACCGTTACTTGTGCGGTACAGCTATGCTGATTCCCGCCCTGATCGGTGACGGTAAGTACTTGTGATGTTGTACCGATATCCTCACAGCCGAAAGTGGTAGTAGGGGTACTAAAAGTAAGATCACATAGATCGGTACTACCGCCGTCCAATTGATCTGCCGTAATTGTTCCTATGCCATTTTCATCTAACTCAACAGTAATATCCTGACAAACTGCTATTGGCGTAATATTGTCCTGTACGGTAATCGTAGACGAACAACTGTTAGTTCGGCCATACCCATCATAAACGGTAAATATTACTTGGTTGTCCCCCACGTGGGTGCAGTCAAAATCCGATTGACTAAGGCTCGCCCCTACCAGGGTGCAATTATTAGAAACACTACTATTATTAACTTCATTCGGGCTTATAGAAGCGACACCTTGATCATTTAGTGTAATGGTAAGTTGTGGCTTACAATTAGCGGTTGGGGTATTATTATCCGTGATCGTTACATTGGTGGTACAGGTAGCCGAGTTGGATCCATTCTGGATCGATAGGGTAACGGTATGCTGTCCTATATCATCACAGTCAAATGTGCTCGGACTTATACTCATATTAGCCGAGCAGACCCCGACGGATGAACCGCCATTATCTATATCATTCACACTCAGGTTTAGCGTATTTCCTCCAAGATCGAAGGTTCTATTGGTATAACATTTAGCTACGGGTTGATCGGAGGGATCAAGTTGAACAGTCACCTTGGATTCACAGGTGCTGATAGGGCCATTGGAACCCGTGACTGTAAGTGTAACTGTCTTAATGCCGCTGTCATCACAGCTAAAGCTAGTTTGAGAAGTGGCAAGGCTAATATCGCAAGGACCAGAAGACCCATTATTAATCAGATTAGCAAAGTTGTTGTTGGAATAGATGCCGTTTTGCAGACTTACAGTGATATCTTTGCAGCGTGCAGTGGGGGCTTCAGTGGTTGGCCCAACTGTTATTGTATAGGTGTCAACAATCACATCTAGGGTAGTGTTAGTTATAGTAGCTGTATACGTACCCGCTCTTACGGCTCGAAATATGCCATTGCCTAAATGCTGTTGTCCCAGAACAGGAGTCAGGCCGAAATCAAGTTCGGAAAGACAGGTGTTGCCTCCTCCTAGCTCATAGTTTAGTTGAATCCTACCTTGAGCACTCTGACTACAAAGTGGATTAATATATTCAAAACCTGTAATTTTTGCTGCGCATTTTTGTTCAAACTGATACTTCAGAATACCACTCTTTTTGTTGGTTGATGAATTTTCCCCGGCAGTAATACTTGATACTACGGCGTATTGAGTATTCACGTAACTACCGCCACCGCCGCCGTTGTTGACGGAGCCGCCACCACCGCCGCCGGAATAACCACCGCCACCACCACCTGCCTCCTCTCCAGAGCCACCACCGCCATACCCCCAACCACCAGCACGACCTCCAGTTCCACCAGCTCCACCAGCAGGATAGCCTTTCTTCCCTTCCTTACTGAAATCACCTCCACCATCGGAATTGTGTCCACCACCGCCACCTGCTAAATCTCCATCGAAGGCACTTCCTCCTCCTGCTCCCCCATTTCCATTACTACCACCGCTTCCAGCAAAATCCCCTTCACCATTGCCGCCACCTATTCCAGCCCTTCCACCTTGACCGCCTTGGCTGTCCACACAACCTAAAAATGCGTTTGCTTGATAAGCACCACCACCACCACCTGCCACAGCTAAGAGTTTCCAATCATCTTCAGCCGTTTCGCCGGGAAACCTAGCTAATACAGCTGTTCCACCGCCGCCGCCGCCACTGGTCCAACAGCACGGTGTGGTATTCCATGAATCTTCTCCTCCGGTAGCATGAATAAAACGAATCTCAGACCCTTCAGGTATTTCTCCTCCGTCGTCCCCAATGAACACAGTAAATGCTACCTCAGCTCCACTACCCCCGTAAGATACACAAGTACTTAATCTCGCATATCCGCCTCCACCGCCTCGTAAATTAAAGGTCAAGGCATTGTATGGCGTATTGTATGGAATACTAAAGTCTTGCACGGCGCCTGCAGCAGATCCATGAGACAAACCATCATCAAGCAATTCTGGTGCTGTAGGATCTGGGGTAACTTCACCTTCATCCTGGGCTATTACATGAATAGAGAAGAAGCATACTAGCGTAAAAAGAAAGCCAAATTTTGACATAATGCGTTTCATTGTTGAAATAGATTTCGAGTTGTAAAAAAAGATTGAGATTGAGGTAGAGTAGGTGTAATGTTTAGGAGAGGACATAGGATGATTAGCCACATACAGTAGTGTATTTCACTGGTGTGTGATACAAATCGATCTATAGTTTCTCTTGTTGACAGCTCTACCTCAGTTTAAAGGCAGGATTAGAATAGGTAATACAATATGGGAGGTAAAAGAATAGGGAATAGGAGAAGACATTATTTTATTAGTTCGTAGTATTTGTTGTTTTGTTACCATGCAAAGTTGAGGGAATAGTGATAAATCAGCTTGGATTTATGTTCCGAATCCTTGGACTGATGTTCCATTTCTTGGACTTATGTTTCATCGGATTTGGATTTATGTTCCGTGGGTTTATTTTGCAGTATGTAATTGCTTGGTATGTAGTGCTTTGAGCAAAGCTTGTCGATGATTGGAGATCTTAGCCAGTAGAGTGGCGAAAGCTTTCAAGTGGTCATCGGGAAAAGCTTTCGGTAAAGCCATCCCATAGCCTACCGGTATAGTTACAAGGCGCTAAAACTTGTGTTCTTGTCAACAAGCTATTTAACTTGCTCAAAATTTCTGTACTTTTGCGATCACTCTCTACCCCTGGATAGTTTTCTACGATTAGCCTTTGAGGCCTGAGAAAACCCAATCATTCAATTTTGAAATACCCTTGTTTTCTAGAAATAACCTAGCTCTGCACAACACTTGACCTTCTTCAGCATGTTTGGAGAACTATAATTGGTAAATGAGACAGGATTTAAAACTGTTATCTAGTCGTATTCGATACCTTGTTACCTGGTTCCTTCTAGCAGGGCTGCCTATGTATTTGACCTGCCAATCTGATTATCAATTCAGGTCCTATTTCCAAGAAGGTAGTACTTCGACTAATACCATTAGGAACATACTGCAAGACGATCAAGGGTTTATTTGGATGGCAACAGACAATGGACTTTGTCGATTTGATGGCCGGGAGTTTCTACGTTTTCGTTTTGATCCAACTGACCCTCACAGTATCGCTTCCAATCAGGTTACCAAATTGATTTTAGACAGCAAACGAAATTTATGGATTGGAACCACTCATGGATTGAATCGGTTGAATCTAGCTACAGGGATACTAGAACGAATTAATTTAGACATTGATGGCAAGCCTAACGGAGCTGCTTATGTAAAGTGGCTGCTCGAGGATCAGGCCCATAATGTTTGGGTAGCTACCCAAAGCAAGGGATTGTTCAAATTTACACCTACAGCATCCGGCGTGCCCCTACCAAGCAAACATTTTCAATATGATTTTGAAGATGAACGCTCTCAGTCCTATCGCAATGTCACGCATCTCATCGAAGATGATTTAGGCTATCTTTGGGTCGGGTCCTCTTTAGGTTTTGATCGGATGGACAAAGAAACGGAGACCTTTTCCAAACTGAACCATCCCATTTTAGCCGACCCCAGTACCTATCTCAATAATATTAGTAGAGATCATGTAGGGAATATCATCTTTACTATCCAGGCGGCTGGCGTTTTTTATATTGATCCCACAGAGAGGCAGCCCAAAATCCGGCCCTATTTCGAGTTGGACTTTGACTCCTTATATTCTTATGATTTCATCTACTCACATATTCTACAAGATGACCAGAAGCAATATTGGCTAGGGACTGAAAATGGACTTATTATCATTGATTCTACAAAGACTCACCATAGTATTTTTAGGCATGACCCCGCGAAAATCGGTACGCTTTCTTCTTCCACAATTAGAAGTCTTTATGAAGATGAATCAGGCAGGATGTGGATTGGGACCCATAGAGGATTAAATCGAAAAAAGCAAAGCACTGATGGGTTCAATTATTCCTATTATCAAAACAGTACGGATAATCAGGCAACAATAGCCAGCGGACAAGTCAGAACTATCGCAGAGGACTTGGAGGGTAAACTTTGGGTGGGGCACCTGAATACAGGACTAGAACAATTTGATTGGAAGGAACAAGAACAGCAGCTTGTAAAACTTCAGCACCTACAGTATGATCCATCTCAAGGCAAAGGACTTTTGAGCAATGATATTATTCAAGTCTTTGTAGATCGTAAAGGATTTCTTTGGATAGGAACAAATGGCCAGGGGTTGAATAAACTTAACCCGAGGACGGGTCAGCTAGAAGCTTTTGTGCATGACCCTAACGATCCTTTTAGCCTCTCTGGCAACAGAATTTGGGGGATCTGCGAAGATAAGGATGGTTTTATTTGGGTAGGAGAATTTACCTCGGGGTTCAATCGACTAGATCCTGCCACTGGGAAGGTGAAACGCTACGCCCACCAGCCAGATAACCCCAATTCCCTTTCTTATAATCGGATCAAAACAATGCTCCTGGATGATGAAGGACAGCTTTGGATTGGGACTAATTTAGGCTTAAATAAATTTGAGATCTCCTCAGAAACATTTACACATTATTTACATGAACCTGAAGATGAGCATTCTTTGTCCAGTAGCCATGTTTTTTCGCTCTACGAGGATGCAGATCAAAACCTCTGGGTTGGGACTGCTATTGGGCTCAATAAGTTATCAGCAGAAAGTAGGGTAGGAGATCAAGCGTCTATATATTTTGAACGATTTTATGAAGAGGATGGATTGCCAAGCAATACCATATACGGAATTCAGGGTGACGGGAATGGGAATTTATGGGTCGGAACGGATTATGGTTTGGCTAGACTTCTGCCGAAAAAGAAAAAAGTCACCTTTTCAATTTTAGACCCTAATGAAAAAGTACGATATGAAAATTATCCGCCTAAAGCTCACTATTACAGTAGGGCTAAAGGCCGCTTTTTCTTCGGTTCACAAGCTGGGTTATTTGCCATTCAGCCGACTCCTGGAGGGCAGAGTAGGGTGTCGGCTCCAATAAGATTAGGAGAGATATCTAAATACAGCGAGACGAGGCAAGGAAGTGTACAGCTAATTGACCGCTTTGTAGCCAGCACAAAAGAGTTGGTGTTGACTCATCGCGATAGGATTGTCAGTTTTAAGTTTTCAGATCTGGATTGGGACAAGAGTAAGGCCTATGAGTACCAGTTGATTGGCTTTGACAATGAATGGCGAAAGTTACCAGAGGATATGGAGGCTACTTTTACCAATTTGACCCCTGGGCGCTATACTTTAATGGCTCGCGAACAAGACCCAAATAACAAAGCTACTGCCAGTACACAATTACTGCAAATTCGGGTTTACCCTCCTTGGTGGAAAAGTTCTATGGCCTACTTCGCGTATATTTTGCTGAGTATAGGTCTACTTTATTTCTTAAATCAGCTTCAACTCAGGCGTCAAAATGAGATCCGTGAAAAGGAGAATTTGGAAATCCTAAACGAGTACAAAGATAAATTATATACGAACATCACTCATGAATTCCGAACCCCACTGACCGTTATTGGTGGGGCAGTGGAACAGGTAGAGGGAAATGAAGAGGTCAAGGATTTAATTCGGCGGAATAGTGCTAATCTCTTGAGCCTAGTGAATCAAATCCTGAAACTCAGAAAACTTAGATCTACCGAGCCAGAAGTAAACTGGATACAAAGCGATATCATAGCTTATTTGCGATCCTTGCTGCGCTCCTTCGAGGTACTGGCGGAAGGTAAAAACATTAAATTTCACTTTCTTTCCAAAAGACCGGAATGGTGGATGGATTTTGATCGAGAAAAGCTAGAGATCATTATCAATAATCTATTGTCCAACGCCATTAAATTCACTCCAGAAAAGGGACACATTTATCTACAGCTTGAAAAATCGACTTGGGATAAAGCTTCCCGAAAGGGGCAGGATGTAATCAAGATAGAAGTAACAGATACTGGGATTGGCTTATCCGCTGAACAACAACTGCATATTTTTGATCGCTTTTATCAAGTGCAACAAGGCTTAGAGAAGAGCACAGATTCACTTAGCAGTTCGTCTGGCGGAATAGGCCCTGTAGGAAGCACGGGGATTGGTTTATCCATCAGCAGGGAACTCGTAGAACTTATGGGGGGTGAAATCAGTGTGCAGAGTAGTGTTCAGGAGGGTACTACCTTCACGATCTTGCTGCCAGTCCAGCAGACGGCGGCAAAAGTCTCCCCCGCAGTTTTAGAGGTCAGTCTCCCTCAAGTGCCTATACCTGATGCTGTTAATGGAAGTGAAGTAGGTAATAAAGAATTTCAGGAACTATCCACAAGCTCATCGGAAGCCTTGACCTTGCTACTAATCGAAGACAATGCCGATGTAGCAACCTACCTCCGTAGATTACTGGGCGAGAAATATAATCTGTATGTCGCAACGGATGGGGAAGAAGGAATAGAACTAGCCCTGGAAAAAGTCCCAGATCTGATTCTGAGTGATGTAATGATGCCGAAAAAAGACGGATTTGAGGTCTGTGAGACTTTGAAAAGTGACTTGCGTACCAGCCATATTCCAATTGTGCTATTGACTGCTAAAGCAGGTATTGAGTCACGCCTGCAAGGCCTAAGACGTGGCGCCGATGCCTACCTCCCTAAACCTTTTCATCAGGAGGAGCTTTTCCTAACGCTAGCCAATCTGGCCAAACTTCGACAAGGCTTGCAGAATCGCTACCAATCGCTCAAACTGGAAACCGCGCTTCCGGATGAGGAGCAGTCGGATGCTTTCCAAGTGGAAGATGCTTTTATGGCCAAATTACTCCAAACGGTGGAAGCAAACCTGCACGATCCGCGCTTTGGGACCAATGAACTCTGTCGTGAAATTGGGCTTAGCAGAACTCATTTGCATCGCAAAATTACGGCACTTACCAATCGATCTACAAGTAATTTTATTCGTAGCGTCAGATTGCGAAAGGGGCAAGAACTTTTGAGCAATACCGAATTGAATATCAATGAGATCGCCTACGAAATAGGCTTCAATGACCCCTCCTACTTTACCCGGAAGTTTGTGGAAGAATTTGGAGAAAGTCCTACACATTTTAGGAAAGGATAAGAAAGACTTTGGGATGAATAAGTGAGCTTTCCGGAATGGCTGGAAAAATAGTCAACTGTGCGCAGACTTCGGAAGTTAGCTGTAGTACATCTCGGAAAAACTTCCGAAGTCTTGCAGCAAAAAAAGAGGAGCCCAAAACTGGACTCCTCCTCACATATAAACCTATTTCAACTCTTTAGACTCTAGGAGTCATTTCATTTAGCATGATATTAAAGTATGTCTATGGTTCATTTAGGGACTACAGTCGCTGTAGCATAACTTTTTGATTCACAACTCCATCTTCCAATTGCAACTGCACGAAGTACATGCCAGCAGGTAGTAGGTTGCCTGTTGATTGTGCACCGTCCCAGGTTCTTGTATGTTCACCTGCATCCAGCGTGGCATCCTCCAATTGACGTACCAATCGTCCCTGAAGGTCAAAAATGGCCAAGCTAACTCGCCCAGCTTTAGGTAGGACGAAACGGATGTTTAGACTGGATTGGAAAGGGTTGGGGAAAGCGGAAAGCTCGGGAGCTACTGTCCATTCTTGGGTTTCTAGTATTGGATTCGACTGCTGATCCGTAAGCGACACCAGGCTACTGCCTGCAGAACTTCCGGAGGAACAGTTTTGTCCCCAGTTCCAGCTTACGTTCTCTTTGGAGTCTACCTCATTGGCGATGAACAAACCCGTCAGATCACTTCCCTTCTCTACTTCGAGTTTTTTCTTGGTGTAGACGTTCGCCGTGATTGAGCTATTGATTTCGAACTTCACATCTTTCTTGGCATAGATCCAGACCTGATGACCATTATTGGCAATGACCATATTTTTTCCTCCTTTTAGTTCCTTTTTGATCAGTAAATTGGTGGACTGGCTGAAAGAAATAGAAGAACCCTCCTTGAGGTCCATTTCTTTGACCTTAACCCTATCGTGGCCTGAAAAATTAATGCTCACATTTTTTCCGACTTCAATCTTGCCATAGCATTCCAGATCCAAGGTAGCAGTACCACTATTATCCTCAAATTTCACATCGTTTCCACAGGAGTTGCTAGCCAAGAAGGAAGGAAGTAGGTCACGGTCTACGCGGCCCTGGAAGTAATTTGTTACCTGACTATTACCACTCAGGTCCAGTTCGGGGGCTTTAACAAAAGTATTGGCTGTAGTAAGCTTCGTACGCTCCTCCAGTTTGACCTCACCACTTGATTTAGTAATACCGATACCTCCATTGTGCACCGTATTCTTCTTCATTTTTACTTCCTTAGCGCCGATCACGGTGTAAGCAGAGAGTAGATCTGGATCACCCGTTCTGGTTACCTCGACGGTAAAGGAACAAGTGGCTGAATTTCCATCAGCATCTATAGCCGTAAATTGTTGTTCCGTGATACCATCGGGAAATGCGGCACCACTGCTCAGGCCCAAATCTTGTGTGAGATTCGCGCTGCAGTTGTCGGTCGCGGTAACCGTAAAATCGACTATGGCCTCACATGTGCCAGGATCATTGGCTACCAGGATATTGGCAGGACAGCTAATAAGTGGAATTTCGTTATCCTCAACAGTTACTTCCGCAGTGCAAGTTGTGGCAATCCCCTTGTCATCGGTCGCTGTTAAGGTTACCGTATTGCTTCCGAGGTCATCACAATTGAAAGTACTTACATCAAGGCTTAGATTGATGGATCCGCAAAGATTGCTGGCTTCATCCATAAGGTCTTCCGCGCTAATAGTGACGCTCCCGTCTGCACCCAAGGCTACCGTTTGATTTTTGCAAATAGGAACTGCGCCGCCGCCCTCAACGGTCACACTGGCCTCACAAGAGGTAGAATTACCAAATTCATTGGTGATGGTCAGCCTTACTATTTGTTCGCCAATATCTGCACAATTGAAAGAACTCTGACTCAAGATAGCAGAGGCGATCCCGCAATTATCAAATGAACCTGCATCCACCTGATCGACCGTGAGAGTGCCTATACCCGTCGGATCAAGCACTAGGCTCACCGGAACGCCTGTGCCGATAAAGGTTTCGAAGGGCATGTCCTGATTAGTGATGCTAGAGTTGGGGGTGATCCATTGTCCGCCAGGGTAAGCATTGTCCGTTTGCACTAGGGTAAACAAGGCTGGGTCAAAGGCGTTGACGCCGTTGAGTTTGAATACCATGGTGTAGGTATCGCCAGCGGTAACTTGTGCTGGGCTGTTAAAGGTGATATCCCACCATTGCATGGGATTAGTAGAAACAACATCCGGGTCGATGGGGATTTGCTCTATAGAGGAAATGGTGGTGCCATTCAATCCTTCTCCATCTTTGATTTCAACAGAGGGGAAAATCTCTCCGAAAATAACTTGTGTTTCTAGATAGACTCTAACTCTGGTCAGCGGACCGCTGGACTCGGGAGTAAAGCTCTGTCCCGCCTGAGTAAAGGTGCCTGCGAATGTACCGTTGATATCTAGTTGACTTTGATCAGCCAAGAGGCCCGCATTGCAAAGGGCTGTAGGTGCCGGATCTTCTAGGGTTATGGTGAAATCACAGGAGTTGGAGTTTCCATTATTGTCCGTTACGCTAAGCGTTATAGTATTAACACCAACATCTTCGCAATCAAGGGTAGTTTGACTCAACTGGAGATCAGCAATACCACAAGCATCAGATGATCCAACAACTTGATCAGGAGAAAGATTGAGCAAGCCTGAAGTCCCAAGCTCCAAAGTAACTACATCACCCTGGCCGATAAAGGTTTCGAAAGGCATGTCTCTGCTGGTGATATTGGATTGCCTATCAATGTAACTACCATTTGGATAAGGGTTACCTGTTTGAGTAAATGTTCGCATCAAACCATCCAGGGCACTGATGTTGTTGACCTTCATTAATATCGTATAGGTATTACCTGCCGTAAGTTGGGCGGGGCTGGCAAAAACGATGTCCCACCATTGTCTGGGATTGGTTACGATGTCATCATCGATTGGTATGGATTCTATGGAAGAAATGGTGGTGCCAGTAAGCCCTTCTCCATTTAGTATCTCGACGGTCGGCGCAATATCTCCAAACTGTGCAAAGGATTCCAAGTACAATCTTACTTTCGTTAAAGACCCGCTTTTTGCTGGGGTAAAACTTTGCCCAGCCTGAGGTCTGACCAAATCAACTTGTCCGTTGATTTCCAATTGCTTTTGATCAGACTCTGAGTAATTACAGACGGCAGTTGGTGCTACATTGTCTTGTATAGTGACGGTAGCTGCACATTGGCCGGTTTGACCGTTTTCGTTCGCTACGCTAAGGGTTACCGTATTGTCTCCTACATGGCTACAATCAAAGTCGGTTAGGTCTAGTGAAAGACTAGGGTTGCTGCAGCCTGCACTTGAATCTTGATCGATATCACTGGGGGAGATAGAGGCATTCCCACTTTGATCCAACTGAACCGTAATGTTCTGACAGGAAGCCATGGGTGTGGTATTATCGTTCACGATAATATAGGATAAACAAGAACTAGTATTATTATCTTCATCTGTCACGTCCAATCTGAGGACTTGAACTCCAATATCGTCGCAGTTGAAACTGGTTTGGCTTAAAGCGGCAGAAACATTGCTGCAAGCATCAAAGGAACCTGCATCTATCTGAGCTACCGTAATGGTTCCGAGGCCATTCGCATCTAATTCCAGGTTAACCGGAGCACCTTGGCCAATGAAGGTTTCAAAAGGCATATCTTCATTGGTACTGCTAGAGTTGGGGGTGATCCATCGTCCGCCAGGATAAGCATTGTCCGTTTGCACTAAGGTAAACAAGGCTGGGTCAAAGGCGTTGACGCCATTGAGTTTGAATACCATGGTGTAGGTATTGCCAGCGGTAACTTGTGCTGGGCTGTTAAAGGTAATATCCCACCATTGCATGGGATTAGTAGAAACAACATCGGGATCGATGGGGATTTGCTCTATAGACGAAATGGTGGTGCCATTCAATCCTTCTTCATCTTTGATTTCAACGGAGGGGAAAATCTCTCCGAAAATAACTTGCGTTTCTAGATAGACTCTAACCTTTGTTAGTGGTCCGCTGATCTCCGGGGTAAAGCTTTGTCCCGCCTGAGTAAAGGTGCCAGTGAATGTACCGCTGATATCTAGTTGACTTTGATCAGCCAATAGGCCCGCATTGCAAAGGGCTGTAGGTGCCGGATCTTCTAGGGTTATGGTGAAATCACAGGAGTTGGAGTTTCCATTATTGTCCGTTACGCTAAGCGTTATAGTATTAACACCAACATCTTCGCAATCAAGGGCAGTTTGACTCAACTGAAGATTAGCAATACCACAAGCATCAGATGATCCAATAATTTGATCCGTGGATAGACTGAGTGAGCCAGAAGCATCAAGTTCCAAAGTGACTAGATCACCCTGGCCAATAAAGGTTTCGAAAGGCATGTCTCTGCTGGTGATATTGGATTGCCTATCAATGAAGCTACCATTTGGATAAGGGTTATCTGCTTGAGTAAATGTTCGCATCAAACCATCCAGGGCATTGATGTTGTTGACCTTCATTAATATAGTATAGGTATTTCCTGCCGTGAGTTGAGCGGGACTTGTAAAGACGATATCCCACCACTGTCTGGGATTGGTTTCGAGCTCATCATCAATCGGTACGGACTCTATGGAAGAAATAGTGTTGCCAGTAAGTCCTTCTCCATTTAGTATCTCGACGGTCGGAGCAATATCTCCAAACTGCGCAAAGGATTCCAAGTACAATCGGACTTTAGTCAGTGGACCGCTTTGGGCTGGGGTAAAACTTTGCCCAGCCTCAGGCCTGATCAATTCAACTTGTCCGTTGATTTCCAATTGTTTTTGATCCGATAGGAGATAGTTGCATATAGCAGTGGGGTCCACCTCATCCTCAACGGTGACCGTAGCAGTGCATTGACCCGTTTCGTTTTCGTTGTCCGTAGCGGTTAAGGTTACCGAGACTGGTGTGCTGATATCATCACAGCTGAAGATGCTAGGGTTTACCGATAGATCAATAATCGATCCATCTAAATCAGAACTTCCATTGTCCACATCACTAGCTACAATGGAAGCACTGCCTGTGTCATCTAGTTGTACGATGAGGTTTTGACACAAGGCGGTTGGCGCCTGCATCGCAAGGCTAAGGTTTTCTGGCTCGGAACCAGGATTTGATTCGATGGAAGGATTTGTGGCCGTATCGGACCAGGGGATGACCAGCAGAATGCTGAATGTGAGTTGAAATAAAAATACTTTCATCTTGAATAGATTTTGATGGTCTTTTAGTAGCCTATTGATGCGGATGATGAGTTTATCTCATTCAGGCATCTCAACTTTGGTAATGAATGGTCTTGGTTTTCTGGGATGGCTATAGTATTCCTGGCATAGCACACCCAGGCTCACACTTCTATGTGTAGTGGAACAGTTAAGTTCTTTGCCGGAAGGATTAGGTTCATATATCCATCCGTTCCTTGACGTTTTGAGGTAGAGGAGGGCGAGAAACAATCTATCCCTAGCGGTACCAGTAGGGCGGCCCTGGCTTATCTTGGGCCTATAGATTGATGTTTTTATGGAGAGAAAAAATCGGTTGAACTAGTCTCTTTGCTTACAAGACAAATATGCAGGAAGTTTTGAAACACAACTTGGAGAATTGTCTTTAAAACTTGGACTCATGTTTCCAATTGTTGGACTGATGTTTCCAAAACTTGGACTCATGTCTTTATCAGAGTTTTTAAATCTTTGATTTTGTGTGTTTTACGAGTTTTTTGATTGCTCGGAGTTTTTAAGGCCTAAAAAGAGGAGCCCAAGACGGACTCCTCCTCACTTTAAAACCTATTTCAACTCATGATAGGTGGTAAGACCTATTTTTTCAAGGGAACATTATCTATTGATCAAGGATACTTTAGTCGTGATCCATTTCTTATCTGCTCGTAAGCGCAGCATGTAGATGCCAGTAGGTAAGGACTCGCCTTTGCTACTTTGTCCATCCCACTCATAGCGATGGTTGCCAGCATCTAGTCGAGCATTCTCCAAGCTATGTACACGCTGTCCGTGGAGGTTGTAGATCTCCAGTGTCACGTCGGAGGCTTTGGGTAGCGTAAACTCAATTTGGGTTTCGATGGCAAATGGATTGGGGGCAACGTTTAAGTCCATTCCAGTTCCGAGATCTTTTTGGGTTTGCTGTGCGTCTATCCCTTGTAGTGCGGATGCCGCATCAGTGGTGATCTGCTCCAACGCACTTGGAGAATCTCCTGTTATCGTCACATTTTCGAAGACGGCCGTGACGGGCTCATCAGCATTTTTACTGTACACCAACATCCCCACCTGAATACAATCTGCAAAGTTGGAGAAAGTGATGGTGTGCGAGAGCCTCCAGAAGCTACCATTGATGGAAGTGTAGGTTTTGAATTTATTTCCTTGACGGACGATTCGTACCCATTTCACTCCTGAGCGATTTTTCCTTTTATTGGAGATACTACCACCAGTAGTCATCCGGTACTCCGTTCGGGGTCTAGGCGTGAAATCTTTGACCTTGCTGACGAAGCGGGCGCCAGGCTCATCAGATTCCATCATGATCACACCGGCTCTGCCGTCTCCGATCAAACTAGCCACTTTGGCTATGATTTCACCATCTCCACATAGCTCAGTCATCACTGCGGAGTACTCCCCATCCGGATAGCCTTCGCAGTCATTGGCAGTGAGGGTAAAGCTTTCTGCCACTGGATCATAATTGGCTGCCGCTCCATTAGGGCAATCAATATCGATTGCTTCAAAGCCACAAGGCATACCCTCTACTGTGACTTGTGCTGTACAGGCACTGGTGTTACCGTTGGGATCGATACCTACCACTTGCACCGTTAGAGTTTCACCCACCTGATCACAACTCAGTTCGCTGATACTTTGACTAGCTATGGTCACCGTACCACAGGCATCGAAAGAGGCGACTGCATCGAAGATGGTGGAAGCTTCAATGGCTATCGTTGCCTCACCATTGAAATTGATGGTTACATCAGTACAGATAACCTCTGGGACTTCTTCGTCAATAATGTTCAGTTGGTAGCTACAGAAGCCTTTGTTGTTGGCATCATCTTTGGCGCGCCATTGGATCTGATAGGCACCTGGTTCAAAGAATCCACTGTGATCTCCTTCCCAGGCTGACCAACTGCCTGCTGGATTGCCTTGTTCATCTACGGTTCGGTACCGAGACTTCAAGTTTTTAATACCACAATTGTCTGCTGGAGCAGCTTTTGGCAGCGTAACATAGGCACCACACTCACCTGGATCGGTATTGACCGTCATATCCTCCGGGCAAGTTAGGGTAGGCTTAGTGTCATCCACTACTGTCACCGTTGCTTGACAGGAGCTCGCATTATCACTGTCGTCTATGACAGATAGGGTAACTGGATTGTCTCCGATTTGCTGGCAAGTAAGCATTAGCTGCCCATTGTCCAAGTCGAAGCTAGGTGATCCGCAATTATCAGTGGAGCCACCATCCAGTTGAGCGGGAGTGACCGTGACTTGCCCAGTATCATCCAACTGTACGGTGATATCCTGACAACTGGCGATAGGTGCTATCCCATCTATCACGGTAACCGTCGCTGTGCAAGAACTGCTGTTGGAGTTGAGATCCGTAGCCGTAAGCGTCACAGTATTAGCTCCTATATTCGTGCAGTCAAAGCTAGCCTTGTCCAGTGACAGATTAGCGATGCCACAGATATCAGATGAGCCATTATCAATATCGTTAACGGTCATGGAGGCTTGTCCGTTGTCATCTAGTTGAACGGTGAGATCTTGACATTGGGCTACTGGTGCTACGCCATCTACTACGCTCACGGTAGCGTTACAGGCTTCGCTATTGCCATTGAGATCAGTGACGGTTAGGGTTACTGTATTGTCTCCTACAGCTTCGCAATTGAAGCTGTCCTGATCCAGACTAATATTAGCTAAGCCACAGGCATCATTGGAGCCATTGTTGATATCACTAACGATAATGGAAGCCAGTCCATTGTCATCCAATTGGATGGTCACATCCTGGCAAGTGGCGGTTGGAGCAGTATTGTCTTCGACTGTAATAGTAGCGGTACAGGTGCTGGATAGTTCACTATCATCGACCGTCAGTGTTAGTACCTGATCTCCTACTGCAAATGGCCCTTCGTTATTTATACTGAAGGCAAGGTCATCACCATCTGGGTCTGTAGACCCGCCATCGAGTTGGGCAGCAGAGATGCTTGCCTGACAGTCGTCTCCTGTGTAAACCGTAATATCCTGGCAAACGGCCACTGGGGCTTGGTTGCATTGCTCTTCTACCGTCAGCGTAATCGGATTGGATAGGTAGTAGCAGCCTTCAAATTCTCCATTGCCATTGATGTTGAAGTTGTCGCCTGCGGTGACATACCAGATGGTATAGGTGCCCGCGAGGGTAGTGTTGGATTGGAGTTCTTCCCCTAGGGTAAGATTTCCAAATATCCCGGCATCTGGATTAATGAAAACCACAGTTGCCGCTTCAGATAAGGTTGGTGCTTCGGATTCAACAACGGAGAACGTAAGTCCTGCACCTTGACAAGTATTCAATACTGTTGATCCATCATTGAAGGTGATCGCGCCGGGATCCAGCGGTAATAAAGCATCGTCAAGCCCTGGGCAGGCGTCCTCGCAATTGGCGATGCCATCGGCATCGGCATCATTAGATACACCATTGGCATCTACATCGTCTGGACAAGGTGAATTAGGTTCTGCGTCCTCATTGTCGCATAGGCCATCTCCATCGCTATCGGTATCTGAGATCAGCGTAATGGGGTCAGACAGTTGATAACAGCCGAAAAGCTCGGTATCGTTCATCGAGAAATTATCTCCCATGGTGATATACCAGAAGGTAACACTCGTTGCTGTACCTAATACATCATCAGAATTCAGTGGTCCTCCAATGTAGTCACTGCTTACCATGATATAAGCTCCGTTATCACCTTGTTGGTAAAGCAGCGCTGTATTAGCAGGAAGGTCAGGCACAGCACTTTCAATGATCGTGACCTGAGCTGGGCAGGTGATCAAATTGATAGATCCATCGGCCCAAGTGATGGCTCCGGGATCAATCGCATCGTTGCAGTTATCCTCACAATTAGCGATTCCATCCCCATCCACGTCATTAGATACGCCATTGGCATCTACATCATCTGGACAAGGGGAATTCAACTCCTGATCTACGCAGTCTGCCACGCCATCGTTATCCGCATCAATCGTATCATCGCAATCGTCTGAGCAGTTTGGCGTACCATCGCCATCATCGTCATTGGAGACGCCATTCTCATCGACATCATTTGGACAAGGGGAGTCTAATTCTTGGTCTATGCAGTCTGCTACGCCATCATTATCCGCATCAATCGTATCATCGCAATCGTCCGTACAGTTGGGTGTACCATCGCCATCGTCATCATTGGAGACGCCATTGGCATCCACATCATCTGGGCAAGGCGAACCTAGCTCCTGGTCTACACAGTCTGCTACGCCGTCGTTATCGGCATCAATCGTATCATCACAGTCGTCTGAACAGTTGGGTGTACCATCGCCATCATCGTCATTGGAGACGCCGCTGGCATTCACATCATCTGGGCAAGGCGAATCTAACTCCTGGTCCACGCAGTCCGCCACGCCATCGTTATCGGCATCAATGGTATCATCACAGTCGTCTGAACAGTTGGGTGTCCCATCCCCGTCGTCATCATTAGATACGCCATTAGCATCGACATCATTTGGACAAGGGGAGTTTAACTCCTGATCTACACAGTCCGTCACACCATCGTTATCGGCATCAATGGTATCATCACAGTCATCTGTACAGTTGGCAATACCATCGCCATCGTCATCATTGGAGACGCCATTGACATCTACATCATCTGGACAAGTGGAGTCTAACTCCTGGTCTACACAGTCCGCTACGCCGTCGTTGTCGGCATCAATGGTATCATCGCAATCGTCTGAACAATTGGGTGTACCGTCGCCATCATCGTCATTAGATACACCATTGGCATCCACATCATCTGGGCAAGGCGAGCCTAATTCCTGGTCTACGCAGTCCGCTACGCCATCATTATCCGCATCAATGGTGTCATCGCAATCGTCTGTACAGTTAGGTGTACCATCGCCATCGTCATCATTGGATACGCCATTGGCATCCACATCATCTGGGCAAGGTGAACCTAGTTCCTGGTCTACGCAGTCTGCTACGTCATCATTATCGGCATCAATGGTATCATCACAGTCGTCGGTGCAGTTGGGTGTACCGTCTCCATCGTCATCATTAGATACGCCATTGGCATCCACATCGTCTGGGCAAGGCGAACCTAGCTCTTGGTCTATGCAGTCTGCTACACCATCATTATCCGTGTCGATGGTATTATCACAGTCATCCGAACAGTTAGGGGTACCATCGCCATCATCGTCATTAGATACACCATCGGCATCCACATCATCTGGACAAGGCGAACTAAGCTCTTGATCATCGCAGTCTTGCACGCCATCCCCATCTTCATCTTTATTTTGCACAATCACTATGAAGGGGTTGGAATAAGCAAAGCAATCACTTAGCTCATTAAGGTTGGTTACGGTAAAGCTAGCCTCGTCATCTGATATCAAATATAAGATTTGATAGGCTCCTGCTGTATAAACACTGAAGTCAAATACTGGATTGACTTGAGTAGTAATGACATTCTGACTATTGTCGATTATCAGGTAAATACCATTTACACCCGGTGTTGGATCGGTAGCAAATTCCACTTGGATAGCAGCGGCATCTGCAGATCCTAAACAAGTAGAATAGGAAGTAATAGGGTTGTCTGTTCCCGTTGAACTTGTAAGGACGCCTGCCTGTATATCACCACTAATGCTAGGGCAGGTATCCTCACAGTTAGGGGTACCATCATTATCATCGTCCCTAGAGATGCCATTTGCATCTACATCGGCTGGACAGGGTGAGTTGGACTCTTGATCGACGCAATCTTGTACTCCATCCCCATCTTCATCAATATCTTGTATAAAGATGAAATTTTGAGGACTAAGTACGTAGCAACCTGCTAGTTCGTTAATATTAGCCACATTAACATCTACGCCATCTATATAACTGACATAGGTGACAAGATATCCACCTGCCGGATAAGAGGTGAAATCAAGTATGGTACTAACTTGACTGCTGATCAAGTCCCCAGCAGTGTTAGTAATGAAGATTATACCATTTAATCCTGGGCTTGGTGGTGTTAGCTCTACATAGGTAAGGGTTGGAGAGGAAGGAGAGCCTAAACATATTTCTGTATTATTTCTAATTTCTCCCGCAGTGTTTTGAAAACGAAATTCCCCTCCGTCGAGATCGCCGGCAATAGTTGGACAGCTATCCACACAATCCGCCACGCCATCATTATCCGTGTCAATCGTATCATCACAATCATCAGTACAGTTGGGTGTACCATCGCCATCGTCATCATTGGAGACGCCATTGGCATCCACATCATCTGGGCAAGGCGAACCTAATTCCTGGTCTACGCAGTCTGCTACGCCGTCGTTATCGTCATCAATGGTGTCATCACAGTCGTCTGAACAGTTTGGTGTACCGTCTCCGTCGTCATCATTGGATACTCCATTGGCATCTACATCATCTGGACAAGGAGAGTTTAACTCCTGATCTACGCAGTCTGCTACGCCGTCGTTATCGTCATCAATGGTATCATCACAGTCGTCAGTACAGTTGGGCGTGCCATCGCCATCGTCATCATTGGATACTCCATTGGCATCTACATCATCTGGACAAGGAGAGTTTAACTCCTGATCCACACAGTCCGCTACGCCATCATTATCCGTATCAATGGTGTCATCACAATCGTCAGTACAGTTAGGAGTACCATCGCCATCATCGTCATTAGATACGCCATTTTCATCTACATCGTCTGGGCAAGGGGAGTCTAGCTCCTGATCTATACAGTCTGCTACGCCATCATTATCCGCATCAATGGTGTCATCACAATCATCGGTGCAGTTTGGAGTACCGTCTCCGTCGTCATCATTGGATACTCCATTGGCATCTACATCGTCTGGGCAAGGCGAACCTAATTCCTGGTCTACGCAGTCTGCTACGCCGTCGTTATCGGCGTCAATAGTATCATCACAATCGTCAGTACAGTTAGGGGTACCATCGCCATCATCATCATTAGATACGCCATTGGCATCTACATCATCTGGACAAGGGGAGTTCAATTCTTGATCTTCACAATCCAATACGCCATCGCCATCTTCATCCACATTTTGTATCTCCAAGGTCACGGGATTACTGATGGCAAAGCAGCCTTCGATATCATTGATGTTCTCCTCAAACACACTAGTACCGTCATTATAGGTTATATAGCTGATCAGGTAGAGCCCCGCAGGATAGTCGCTAAAATTAAAAGTAGCAGCTGATTGGTTCGTTATTATATCTCCGTTAGCATCGGTGATAAAGAAGGTCCAATTGATCGGATTTGGCACTTGGGTAAATACGAGGCTAATATTTTCTAATGCTGGTGCTCCGATACAGTAAAGAGCACTTGTAGCTGTCTCTCCGGGATTAATTTCGATCCCAATTGCCCCTCCATCTTCGTCGGTGTCAACGCTAGGACATTCATCTACACAGTTGGGGGTACCATCATCGTCCTCATCATTGGACACCCCATTCACGTCCACATCATTAGGACAAGGTGAAGCTAGTTCTTGGTCAAAACAGTCCACCACGCCATCTAAATCTACATCTGTGACTGCATCAAGTGTAAGCTCTATGGAGACATCATAGCTAGTACTTCCGCTACTAGCGGTCATATAGAGCGTGCTTACCGTTGATTCAAATTGAGTAAGTGAAAAAGTATTGCTTGTTTGATCATAATCTCCAGACTTGTTGGTGAGTTCGCGATCATAGAACCATTCATCGAGTACCGTATAATCATTTGAATTACCAATCTGGATAGCATCTTCGATTTGGCAATCTCCGGCGATGGGAGAGATGAGTAGCGCGCGGTTTATGATTTCATCGAAGCCGCCCTGTACAGCGACTACCACGCCATAATTTGCTAATTTTCCTAAGTTTGAACTTGTCTGCGCTGTGTTTACATAGAGTAAACCCTCATCATTGTAGAAAGGTAGCTCATCTTCATCCTCACCAATTCTAGCATTGGGTAGAGACAAATTATCCCACAAGTAGATTTTTCCACTATTTTTAAATGCATTAGCTTCCGTATCAAGTTGTATAGAACGATCTACAATGCTGCTTGCCCCTCCATTCTGGCCAATATAAATTTCTCCCCTATTATCAAAAGAACAGAATCCAGAAGTGTTAGCTCCTAATCTTATACCTTGTTGACAGTTATCGATATTGATGATACCACTTTCAAAGTTCGTAACTTTGCAATTTAATTCATCTCCTGAGACACTAAAGGCGCTGCTAAAATAAGGACTAATCAAATTCTGTCCAATATTGATCGTACCATGGTTATGCAACAATTGAAGAGGAGTACGAGCACCACCCCACGTCCTCGCTCTTAAATGGCGATTCAAAGTCAGACTAGCTCCATCGCTCACCGTAAAAGTCACCTTGTTTCTTAGTTCTATGCTATTCGCTTCAGCATCTGTACCCGCATAAATGCGAATGTTTTTTCCATGATTACTGTCGTATATTACTTGATCAGAAGGAGTTGGTACACCAATCGGGCGCCAGTTACAAGGATTTGCCCAATTGTCATTTACCGCTCCAGTCCATGTTTTCGTGCTTTGCCCAGCGCCAATATTATCATCTATTCCTTCACAAACATCACAGGCATCTGGTACGCTATCTGCATCAGCATCAGCACTGTCATCCCCTCCATCACATACATCACAATCATCTGGTATGCTGTCTGCATCGGAATCAGTAGCGTCATCTGCTCCTTCACATGCATCTTCACAATTTGCAACGCCATCACCATCATCGTCATTTGAAACCCCATTGGCATCGATATCGGCTGGACAAGGCGAGTTAATCTCCTGGTCTATTTCATCGCAAACACCATCATTGTCCGTATCGCCATATATAGTTAGGGTAATAGAGGTTTCAGATAAGAAGTAACAGCCCGTTATTTCTCCCGCGTTGTTTTCATCCGTATTATCTGAAATAGTAAGATTGTAGAAGGTGTAGATTCCAGGATTGAAGAAAGAGGCATCTACTGAGATTTCAGTACCTAAATAGTTAGCTGAAGTATAGATCCAACTACTGTTCTGTTCATTATAAATGATCACTCGAGTCTGGTCGGGTAGGGTGGGTGTATTTGCCTCAATCACAGAAAAGGTAGTGCCTTCTCCGAGACAGGCCGTAAGTACAGTAGAGCCATCACCAAAGGTAATGGTACCCGCATCAATCGTGTCCAAGATCTTGTCATCAATGCCTGGGCACTGATCGTCTTCATTACACACTCCATCATTATCCGTATCGGCGGCACCGTCGCACACATCATTGCAATTGGGTACGCCGTCGCCATCCTCATCATTGGATACGCCATTGGCGTCTACATCGCTAGGACAGGGCGAGTCAATCTCTTGGTCTATAGCATCGCATACTCCATCATTATCGCTATCTCCCACTACTGTCAAGGTAATGGCTTCGGATAAGAAGTAACAACCGACTAGTTCCCCTTGACTATTGGTATCTACATCATCACCAAGAGTGATCCAATAGAAGGTGTAGGTGCCAAGCGTAGAGAAAGAGGCATCTACGGATATTGTAGAGCCTAAATATTCAGCAGAGGTATAGATCCAACTACCATTCTGTTCATTGTAAATGATCACTCGAGTCTGGTCGGGTAGGGTGGGCGTACTTGCCTCAATCACAGAAAAGGTAGTGCCTTCTCCAAAACATGCCGTAAGTTCGGTAGAGCCATCATCAAAGGTGATAGATCCAGTATCAATGGTATCCAAGATTTTATCATCAATTCCCGAACACTGATCGTCTTCGTTACACACCCCGTCATTATCCGTATCCGCGGCACCATTGCAAACATCATTGCAGTTGGGTACGCCATCTCCATCATCGTCATTGGAGATGCCATTTATATCTACATCTTCCGGGCATGGAGAATTAATTTCCTGATCTAGGTTGTCGCATACCCCATCATTATCGGTATCCCCAACTACGGTTAAGGTCAGAAACTCATCAGATATATAGTGACAACCTTCTATATCTGTGGGACTATTTGCGACACCAATATCGTCTCCATAAATATATTTGTAGAAGTAAATTTCACCTTCATAATTAGCTGGGATCGGCACGTCTGTCCGCGGAAAACCAGTTGGCGAATAATACAGCGCATTACCATTCTCTAAAAACCCGATAATGGCTGTTCTACTGTAGTCAATTAAACTTCCGGTGGATACTTCTATGATGGAAAAGGACTGTCCTTTGCACAAGCTCAATGCTGTGGAGCCATCACTAAATGCGATAGTGCCTGGGTCTATGGGTAGTATGGCATCGTTGATTCCCGGGCATTGATCGTCTTCATTACACACGCCATCATTGTCGCTATCGTCACAGGGTTCGGAATCCGTTTGTCTTTCGAAGGCACCCATATCGATGAGGGGGGCTGTTCCTGCACCTGTATCAGCTACGCCTAAATCATTGTACTTTCTGGCATTACCGGCTATATCTATTGTCGTTGTATTCGCTCCGTTATTTCCAGCATCAATGGCATTGCTATAATCTGTGAGCTGAAAATTCCCATTCTCCGCATCGACAAAGGGGTCGACTTGGTTAAATAGGTTGCCATCCAGGTCATTAAAGCTTGCTGGCAAGCTAGCTACATCAAAGTAACTGTACGAAATGTCGTAATTACCAAGGGCTAATGTGCTAGATGGACCAAATGCGTTAGGAATTTCATTTGCGGTATTTCCAGAAACTAGGCAATTGGTAAACGTGTACTTAGCTTGACTGTCATCCCCTGAGATGTACAATACCGCTCCGCTGTTCGTGGCTATATTTGCATGGAAAGTTGTATTTGTATAGGTACAAGTCGCCTTGGCACCACTCTTAATTGCTGCACCATTACCAGCGGTATTTCCATAGAACAAGCAATTAGTGGTACCAGATAGAGTACCAGATATATGAAGGCCTCCTCCTGCTAGTGTGGCATTATTTTTGGTGAAAGTAGAATTACGGAAATAGATCGCGTCATCCAAATGTGCTCCTCCTCCAAGCTTGGCTGAGTTTTCTATAAATTCTATATTGTCATACGAACCAGGGCTCGCGTATAGGTACATTCCTCCTCCTTCGTTAGATGCGATATTCTTTATAAATTTTAGGTCGCTAACCTCTCCGATAGAGAAACCGCCGTAACTAGTGTATAAACCACCTCCATCTCTAGCTTTATTCCGAATAAAAGTGAGATTGCTGAGCTTGTAAAATTCTCCTTCTGGGGTTGGATAAGGTAAATAACCCACCCATAGCCCCCCTCCCTCATAAGTAGCTCTGTTGGCAATAAATGTAAGGTTACGTAGGATGATAGTTGCATTACCAACAAACACTCCCCCTCCATATCTGTACCCTGTGGTGGACCCTGCGGTAGCATTTCCTGCCGTAATGGTAAAACCATCCATAGTTGCTGCTACAGTTAAATTCCTAGCGAAGACAACATTATTACTATTGTTCCCTACGATATCATTTTCTACATCTGCCATCACAAAATTCTCCTCATTGGTATCATTATCATCTATATCTCCACTTAAGATTGTGGTATAGGTTTCGGGATCTCTTTCAGTTCTAGCTAGTTCATCACCGCGAAATCCTCCATATACGCCTACTCCCTCTAGTAGATTAAAAGTAGCCTTGCTATCATTGTCGGTCACATTGCCGCCTTCATCTTGATCCGGATAATAGACGCCTTGGGCTACCCATATTTCGATACCCGCGAAATCACCGTTAAAAGTATTGGCAAGATAGAGCGCATCTTGCAAGTATTTGAAGGCATTACCCCAGCTATAGCCATCTCCACCCAAAGCCGCATCTGCATCTACGTGTAGGGTAAGTGTCTCCTGACAATCCGGAGTACCGTTATTATCTCGATCTCCAGATACCCCATCGGCATTCACATCTTCTGGGCATAGTGAGTTGGGTTCCTGGTCGTTGCAATCTACTACCCCATCGTTGTCGGTATCAATAGCACAAGCATACTCTATGTAATTGACCTCAAATTTCATATCCCAGTTCTCTAGTGCAGGACTGGTTAAAAAGCTTTCTCCTATGACCACTTCTCCGGCTGGGTAAGGATTAGTATTTATAGCAAAGAGCATTTCCAGGCGATACTCGTTACTATTCAGGTTTTCTATTTGAAAAGCATACACTTCACCACCCAGTACGTCCTGTGGGGTATCAAAAATTATCTCTAGGTTTTCTCCAGTAGAAAATCTGTCGATAAGGATCGGTTCACTTGAGGCCATCAGGGTAGGCGTTCCAAATGGGTCTTTGTATAAATGTACTTGTACTTGTATCGAAAAAAGGATATCCATACCAAGTTGTATGAGATCCCCTGTAAAGACTTTCAGGTTGGCTATCCGTCCGTTACAATCTGGGATGAAGGAGTTTCCTAAACGAGAGATATTGCCCTCTAAATGAGTATTATGTCCGGTTGTCCCTTCTAATTGACTAATCTTATCAACGGGATTACAGCCCTGATACTGTAAGTAGGTTAAACGAAGTTCTGATATTCTAAAGTTGCCTGAATTATTTCCCGCTCTATCAGAGATGTTTACCCGCCAACTTCCGCTTGGACCGCCATTGGCATTTACTTCCGCCATCAAGTCTGCAAATGTTTTCCGATTCGCGGTATCATCATTAGGTAAAAAAGTACAATTGCCATCATCTTTACAGATTTCTCCATGGGTATCTAGAGCAGGGATTGTACCCATGAGTTCCGGATTACCGGTATAGGCATCAGAAAAGCTAATGGGGTGCGTACTCACCAGATTCGCATTCTCGTAATCACCAAAGTTATTGCGGGCCGGTCGATCAACTAAAGTAATCTCATCTCCGGTCGGTGCGATTAACTTGATGATTAAATCCCCTACGTTTTGATGATTAATGCCTAAGGATACCTCTATATCTGACAGGATCGCATCAGTAGGAATGCCACTAAAGGACACTTGTGCATTCGCCCCGCTGGCATTGTTATCGGGGATGTTGACGAGATTACTACTTTTGGTAAGGGTGGTTTCGGTTTGAGCACGGAGAGACAGACTACTCCCTAATAACATAAACACAAAGAGCATTAAGATCTTTGTGCGTATACTTTTTAGGGGTTGAAGAGATTGCTCAGCTGTGCCTGCGAAGATACATCGAAGAGCGATTGGGTTTTGAAAAAATGAGCTTAGCATAAGCGTCATCTGTTTTGCTTTCATCATTGTTTCTAAGACTGGGTTTTTCTTTTTCATGAGTTGAATGTTTACAAACAGGCAATAGGCTAGCGGTCATGCTCCGGCTGGATCATGGCTAACTAAAGCCCATTTCGGTTGCTCAATTAGTGTTAATAGGTTTGAAATTCTACCTCATCTCGGGTCTGCAATGAGGTCCAATTAATCGCCATCAAGTTTTCCTCATGGGAGGAGTTGGAGCAATAATCGTAAAGGCGAGAACAGGAAATAGGTTGTTAATTATCTTGATATCACAAAGGTGCAGGAAGTCTTCCCAAAGCATTTGGATTTATGTCTTTAAAACTTGGATTTATGTTTCCAGCACATGGACATATGTTGCAAATACATGGACGCATGTTGTAGAAGTTTAGAGTCTTATCCGGGGAGGATGTTTTAATGGCTTGATTATTAGTGGTTTAGGAAGAGAGGTGTGCTTTGGCTCAAAATGAGACATTTGCTATGGTTTTTTTAAATATTTTTAACTGATTTTGCAGGTGATTTCTTTATTTGCTCCCTCCTGATCGGGTAAAAGTCACTTTATGAGTGCCGTATTAGTACCAATAATGTCAATTTTGAAAGGGAAGTCCGTTGGCTATCGAACTGTTCTAGCGCTATTGCTGTGCCTAAGCGGCATGGGGATCGGAGTAGAGGCGTTGATGGGGCAGGGGCAACACCGATTCCGCTCTTTTGAGCAAGAGGATGGCCTATCAGGTAATTCCATTAGGGACTTGCTGGAGGATCGGAAAGGATTTATCTGGATCGCGACGGATAATGGCCTGGATCGCTTCGACGGACGCAACTTTCTAAACCTTCGCTTTGACCCGAAAAATCCCAGTAGTTTGAGCTCCAACCGAGTCAACACACTGGCTTTAGATGAGGCAGATCAACTGTGGATGGGTACGGCCAATGGGCTGTGTCAATTGGACTTAAATAGCGGGCAGATTGAAAGGATAAAACTGGGAGAGGACGAATCGGTAGGGACTATCTATGATATTCAAGAAGTGTTGGTAGATAGCAGCGGAAACATCTGGGTGGGGACCTTGTCCAGTGGCTTATTTAAGTTGAGCCCGAACTCAAGCGGAGAGGGCCACAGCCTTAAGCAATTTATACCTGGAGGTAAGGGAAATGGACTATCCAGTCCTACTATTAAAGGTCTTTTGCAGGTAGATCGAGAATATTTATGGATAGGGACAAGAGCGGGCGTAGATCGATTGCATCTCCCTAGTGAGACCTTCGTTTCGATCTTGAGTGTCAACCCAGTCATCAATATAGATGGGGTGTCAAATTTATTTGAGGATCAGGATGGAAACATAGTTTATTCCATTGCCAAGGAAGGTATGTTCTTCATTGATCCAAAAGTTATGCCGCTCACATCTCGACCTTTCCTCAGTGAGGAACTCTCCGAGGCTTTGCCTGCTGGCCAGATCTATAGAAATGTCATTCAGGACCGGCAGGGCCAATTTTGGATTGGTTCGCGCGGTGGTGTCTATTTACTGGATGCTGCCAAGGAGCATTATCAGTTCCTTCGCTATAGCACAAAGCCTAGAGGGGGTGTTAGAGCCTTACTCGAAAGTCGAGATGGAACGATTTGGGTGGGCTTCAGTACGGCTGGAATTAGCCGGAAGAGCAGGATGACCAGCAACTATATTCGTTTTCAGTACGATGCTGAAGATCCCAACGCTCCTTCGAAGGGGCAGATCCGGACAATCGTAGAAGACCAAAAAGGCCATTTATGGGTGGGCTACTTGGATGAAGGGCTTGATCAATTTAGATGGGACGAACAACAGCAATCCTTGATTAAAGAACAACATATAGGATACGATCCCTCCCAAAAGAATGGATTACTGAGTAATAGAGTGATTCAAATTCTGCCCGATAGCAAAGGCTTTTTATGGATAGGCCATAATGGAGCGGGCTTGAATAAGTTAGATCCGCAAAGTGGAAAAATGGAAAGCTATCTACATGATCCGAATAATCCCAGTAGCCTTTCTGGTAATCGAATTTGGGGTCTCAGCGAAGATCGAAGCGGTTACATTTGGGTAGGAGAGTTTACCACTGGACTTAATCGTTTGAATCCGGAGACAGGGGAAGTAAAACGTTTTGCCGCTGACTCCAAGAACCGGAATGCGCTATCCAACAATCGAATTAAAGCTACCTTCATAGATAGTCATGGAGATTTATGGATTGGGACCAATGGCGGCTTAAATCGGTTGGATGTGGAGACTGAACAGTTTACACATTATGTAAATAATCCGCTAGATACCAATTCCCTGTCTGATAATCTGATCTGGACTATTTATGAGGATTCCCTCCACAACTTATGGGTAGGAACTTCTTTGGGTCTAAACAAACTCATGGGAGCAGTAGGCCCCAATAGCGCCGATATTCGTTATAAAAGGATTTATGAAACCGATGGCTTGCCCAGCAATACGGTACTGGGGATACAAGGTGATGGTAATGACCGGCTATGGATCACCACAGATAAGGGGATTGTTCAAATACTTGATGAGGATAAGGGAATTCGTATTCAGGCTTTGACAAATGAAGATGGTTTGGAATATGCTTTTTTCCCATCCAAATCTCATCACTATAGTCAACAGCATCAGCAATTTTACTTTGGAACCAGAGAGCATGGATTGTTGGTTTTACCCAATCAACAAGATCCTGTGGAAAGAACTCCTGGTCAATTGATAGTGAGTTCGGTGTCAAAGTACACCAGTGAAGAAGACGAAGGAGAACAGTGGATAGATCCTTTTATTAGTTCGAAAGGGAAATGGGAAATCACCCATCAGGACAGGATCCTTACGATCGTGTTGTCAGAAATTAAATGGGATGAAAATAGTCGCTTTGAGTATCAACTACAGGGGTTCGACACCCATTGGCGGAGTCTTCCCGAAGAAATGAAATTGACCTATACAGACCTGGCGCCGGGCAGCTATACTTTGCTGGGAAGGGCTGCCTTGGGGGAGGGAGGGACTGCTGAGGAGCAAGTTTTATTGCAAATGCGGGTGTATCCACCTTGGTGGGAAACGACCTGGGCCTATCTCCTTTACCTTCTCACCTTCCTAGGAATTGTATATGCCTTCTACCAGTTTCAGTTGCGCCGGCAATTGGAAAGACAGGAAACGGAAAACCTGCGGGCTTTAGATCAATTGAAAAACCAATTATACACCAATATTACCCATGAATTTAAAACGCCCTTGACCGTTATTAGTGGCATTATTGAACAAGTAAAAGGGCATGATAAGATAAAGCGAGTTGTCCGTCGCAATAGCGGCAATCTACTACATCTTGTTAATCAGATCTTGGATTTGCGTAGGCTGGAATTGGGGAAAATAAAAGTGGATTGGACACAAGTCGATGTCGTGGTTTATTTTCAATATATCCTGGAATCTTATGAGGCCTTAGCCGAAGCTAAAGGGGTAAGCCTGCATTTTGTACCCTTTCGGCGGCAAGTACAAATGGATGTTGACAAGGAAAAGTTGCTGCGTATTCTGAGCAACTTGCTGTCCAATGCCATCAAGTTTACACCCCTTGGCGGCAATGTTTATTTAGGTATGGAGGTCATTCCGCTTCCAGAGGCGGGCAATGGAGTGAAGGAAGGGCTAAAGTTTTCGGTAAGGGATACGGGAGTCGGAATTCCAGTAGCAGAGCAAGCCTTTATCTTCGATCGCTTTTACCAGGTAAATTCCACCACTCCTGAGGACGATGGCAAGGAGGGAAAGACACTGCATTATCGGGGACCGGGAGGAGGTAGTGGAATCGGCTTAGCCCTCACGAAGGATTTAGTCGAAGTGCTGGAGGGGGAAATTAGCTTGGATAGTGAAGTGGATAAGGGTAGTACGTTTACAGTAGTACTCCCCATTCGACAATCTGCGCGGCTTGAAGAGGTGGAAGCATTCGAGATTAAAGTTCCTGTTGGGGTAGGGGAGGAAGGAGAAGATAGCGAACAGGGAGTAACTCCAACAGGTATTAGTTCTGCTGAATTAGAGCTATTGATTGTAGAAGATAATGCCGATGTAAGAGACTACCTTGTTTCCCTACTACAAGATCGATACAAACTTCATGTAGCCAAGGATGGTCAAGTGGGAATAGAAAAAGCCCTAGAAACCATACCAGATATCATCCTCTGTGATGTAATGATGCCCCGCAAGGATGGCTTTGAGCTGTTGAGCGAATTAAAGGCAGATATCCGGACGAGCCATATCCCCATCGTCATGCTAACCGCAAAATCCAGCGTAGAATCCCGCATACAAGGCCTTAAAAAAGGAGCTGATGCCTACTTGGCCAAGCCTTTCAATCAGGAAGAGTTGTTCGTCCGATTGACCAAATTGTTGGAACTACGGCAAGTACTGCGAGAGCGCTATGCCGCTATCACCGCCTCAGACTTGAGCCCTACAGCGGATGCTGCTTTTGAACAGGAGGATGCCTTTATCACCCAATTGAAAGCGATCGTGGAGGAGAACATGTCCGATGCAGAATTTGGCGTTAATGAATTGTGTAAAGCAATGGGCGTAAGCCGCTCAGTTTTGCATAGAAAACTCAAAGCATTGGCAAATACCTATGCTACCAGCTTCATTCGCACGCTCCGACTCCATAAGGCCAGACATTTGCTCGAGGAAACAGAGGCCACTATATCCGAGGTGGCTTATGATGTGGGCTTTAATGATGTGGGCTATTTTTCCAGAGTTTTTCGGAAGGAGTTTGGGGCGAGTCCAAGGGCTTTTCGGGAGGGACTGTAATAAGGGCAGCCCACGCGCAGACTTCGGAGGTTTATCTAGGGAAGGGATTACGGCCAACTTCCGAAGCCTAAGCAGCAAAAAAAGAGGAGTCCAAAACTGGACTCCTCCTCACATATAAACCTATTTCAACTCATGATAGGCGGTTAAACCTATTTCTTTTGCTGCTTATCGATTAACCAAGGATACTTTAGTCGTGATCCACTTCTTATCTGCTCGTAGGCGCAGCATGTAAATGCCAGTTGGCAGGGGTTCTCCTTTGCTGCTCTGTCCATTCCATTGGTAGCGATGGTTTCCAGCATCCAATTGTGCACTCTCCAAGCTTTGTACGCGCTGACCATGGAGGTTGTAGATCTCCAAGGTGACGTCTGATGCGTTCGGGAGGGTAAATTCGATTTGTGTTTGATCAGCGAATGGGTTGGGGGCAACGTTTAGGTCCACACCCGTTCCCAGGTCAGTTTGGATTTGCTGATCATCTGTTATTTGTAGCTGATGTACTGCATCAGTAATGGGCTGTTCCAAAGCACTTGGGGAATCCCCGATCACTTTTACATTTTCGAAGACGGCCGTGATGGGTTCGTTGGCATTTTTAGTGTACACCAACATCCCAACTTGAATACAATCTGCAAAGTTGGAGAAGCTAATGGTGTGAACCAGCCTCCAATTGTTTCCATTGGTGGAGGTATAGGTTCTAAACCTGGACCCAGTTCTGACGATTCTTAGCCAGTCTACTCCTGAGCGAGTTCTCCGTTTAGAAGAGACATTACCTCCCGTACTAATTCGATACTCTGTTCTAACTCGACGGGTCAAGTCCTTAATGATACCGACAAAGCGGGCCTCACTATCGGCATTTTCCATCATAATCAGTCCGGCTCTACCATCCCCGCTGAGGCTGGATATCTGGGCTACGATTTCCCCGTCTCCACAAAGTTCCGTTTTCACGATGGAGTATTCCCCTTGTGGGTATCCAGAACAGTCGTTGGCGCTTAGGGTAAAGCTTTCTTCTACAGGATCATAACTGGCAGAAGCGCCATTCTCGCAATCGATATCGGTAGCTTCGAAGCCGCAAGGCATACCTACTACGGTTAGCTGGGCGGTACAAGCAGCGGTGTTACCGTGGGGATCTACACCGATTACTTCTACACTGAGGGTTTCACCTACCTGATCACAACTCACTGCTGTTACACTCTGACTCATAAAGGATACCGTACCACAGGCATCGAAAGAAGCAGCTGCATCAAAAATGGAAGTACTAGCAATACTAATTGATGCCTCTCCATTGAAGTCTATCGTCAGATCCGTACAGATGACCTCCGGTGCTTCTTGGTCAATCACGCTTAGTTGGTAGCTGCAGAGGCCTTGGTTGTTCGCATCATCCTTTGCGCGCCACTGGATTTGGTAGAAGCCTGGCTCAAAGAAACCACTGTGATCCTCGGCCCAAGCTGACCATCCACCAAGCGGATTGGCTTGCTGATCCAGGTGGCGATAGCGAGATTTCAGATTCTTGATTCCGCAATTGTCTATTGGAGCAGCTTTAGGCAGGGTGACAAAGGCACCACACTCCCCTTGATCGGTATTGACGGTGATGTCCTCCGGGCAAGTTAAGGTAGGCTTTGTATCATCTTCCACCGTCACTGTCGCTTGACAGGAGTTGCTATTGCCATTGAGGTCCGTAGCAGTTACGGTAACTGTATTTTCTCCGGTATTCGAACAGTCAAAGTTGGCCTTATTAAGAGAAAGATTGGCCAGTCCACAGGCATCGCTTGATCCATTGTTGATGGCTGTGGCAGAGACAGCAGCCAGGCCGTTTTCATCCAATTGGATGGTCACATCCTGGCAAAGGACACTCGGTGCGGTATTATCTTCTATCGTAAGGGTAGCTGTACACGTGCTAGATAACTCCCCATCACTAACGGTCAGGGTCAGTAACTGTTCTCCCACTGCAAATGGTCCTTGCTCATTCAGGCTGAAGGTAAGTTCACTGCCTTCTGGGTCGGAAGAACCACCATCTAGCTGGGTGGCCGTAATCGTTGCTTGGCAATCCTCTCCGGTATATACGGTAATATCCTGACAAATGGCCACGGGGGCTTGATTACATTGCTCCGCTACGGTTAGCGTAATTGGATTGGAGAGATAATAGCAACCTTCAAATTCTCCATTTCCATTGATATTGAAATTGTCTCCTGCGGTGACATACCAGATGGTATAAGTGCCCGCAAGTGTAGTGTTGGATTGAAGTTCTTCCCCTATGATAAGATTTCCAAATATCCCCGCATCTGGATTGAGGAAAACTACAGTTGTAGCCTCAGGCAAGGTGGGGGCTTGGGATTCAACAATGGAGAAAGTAAGTACTTCACCTTGACAAATGCTTAGAGTGATAGATCCATCATTAAAGGTGATGGCACCAGGATCTAGCGGCAATAGGGCATCATCGATTCCTAGGCAGGCATCTTGGCAGTTAGGTGTACCATCGTCATCGTCATCATTGGAAATGCCATTGGCATCGACGTCATCGGGACAGGGAGAGTTGGGTTCTGCATCTTCATTATCACATAGGCCGTCGTCATCACTATCGGTAATTAAGGTTAATGTAATCGGCTCAGAAAGCTGATAGCAGCCGAAAAGCTCCGTATCGTTCATTGAAAAATCATCTCCCATGGTGATGTACCAGAAAGTGGCACTTGTTGAGGCACCCAATAGATCACTGGTGTTGAGGTCCTCACCCAGGTAATAGCTGCTTTCTAAGAGGTACGTTCCGGTATCTTCTTGTCGATACAGCAAGGCCGTATTGGCAGGAAGGTCTGGTGCCGCACTTTCAATGATGGTGACCTGAGCGGGGCAAGTGATCAAAGTGGTAGATCCATCCGCCCAAGTGATGGCTCCTGGGTCAATAGCATCGTCGCAGCTATCTTCGCAATTAGCGATCCCATCGCCATCGTCATCATGGGATACTCCATTGGCATCGACGTCATCTGGGCAAGGTGAGTCCAACTCCTGATCTACGCAATCTGCTACGCCATCATTATCGGCATCAATAGTATCATCACAGTCGTCGGCACAGTTGGGTGTACCATCGCCATCGTCATCATTAGAGACGCCATTGGCATCGACATCATCCGGGCAGGGGGAATTCAACTCCTGATCTACGCAATCTGCTACGCCATCATTATCGGTATCAATGGTATCATCACAGTCGTCGGCACAGTTGGGTGTACCATCGCCATCCTCATCATTAGAGACGCCATTGGCATCGACATCATCCGGGCAGGGGGAATCAAGCTCCTGGTCTACGCAGTCTGCCACGCCATCATTATCAACATCTACTGTATCATCAGAACCAGGACATAGGTCTACATCATCGCATACCCCATCGTCATCAGCGTCTGGAAGGATAGTCAAAATAATCGGTTCGGAAATAAAGAAGCAATCACCTACGGGATTACCTTGCTCATCTATGGACAAATCTTCCGTAGTGGTAACGTAATAAAAGCTATATACTCTTGGATCGAAGAGATCTGTGCTTAGCTCCGACCCCAAAAAACTAGCATCCAACCCTTCTCCGTACCAAGAGCCATCTTGAAGTTGAGTCACAAATATCAGATTCGTATACTCTGGCACGTTAGGCGCGGCTTGTTCCAGGATTGAAAAGGTTTCGGAGTTTGATTTACATATGGTAAACTCGGTAGATCCATCACCAAAGATTAAAGCACCTGGATCAATGAGAGCATTATCGTCTAGACCAGGGCATTGATCTTCGGCATCACATACCCGATCATTATCAGAATCGGGGCATGAATCGGTTTGCTTTTCATAAGCCCCCATGTCAACAATGGCGCTGGTGCCTGAGCCAGTATCTTCTACTCCTGCATCATCATACTTTCTAGGATTGCCTGCTATATCTGTGGTGACTCCACTTGGTATTGCAGCATTATCACCCGCATCTATAGCGGCACTATTGTCAACAAGTTGTAGATTGCCATTTGCAGCATCTATAAAAGGGTCTGGTTGATTGACAAGGTTACCACTAGCATCTGGAAAATCTCCTGGCTCGTCATCAAAGTAGCTATTTGTAATGCTATTAATATCTATGGGAATTACTGAACCATCATCAGCAAGATTTACTATAGATTTGATATTTGAACCCGCTTTATTGTCATAAAAAATGGTATTAGATATGGTATTATTTACTAGGTAATTGTAAATAGCACCTGCACCATCATTGCCAGAAGAATTATTTAAAAACGTAGTATTTGTAATGGATAGACTGGACAGGAAACCGGATATTGCTCCACCACCACCATTAGCTATATTACCTGAAAAAACGACATTATTAAGGGTAGGAGTAGATTGAGAATTAAACATTGCGCCTCCAACTCCTAACGTTTTATTTCTTAAAAACGACACTTTTTCGAGTACTGGCCTAGCCACAAAATCATTAAACATTGCACCGCCACCACCTGTAGATAGATTATCCGAAAAAGTGACATTTATTAGCTCTGCAGAACCTCCCCAATTAAGCATCCCGGCTCCTCTCTGATAAGCTTCATTACCATAGATAGCTAAGTTTAGTAGTATGGGTGAGCCATAATAATTAATGATTCCTGCACCTTCTCTTGCGTTAGCTACATTTAAGGCCCTGCCTGAAGTGATGCTAAACCCGTCTAAGACAGCCGTTGCATCTGTATCTGATGCGGTAACTACATGATAGGTATTAACACCAACAATATGATCTGTACTTTCATCGGTAGAGGAATTGGCATCACTATCTGTGGTTGGAGCAAAATCAAGATCATCCTGCTCAATATCACCACTCAATATCGTTTCATATTGTTCAGGGGCTCTTGTGCCACTTGATGATTCTGTACCATTAAACCCTCCCAGTATTTTCACACCATTGATGAGTTGGAAAGTCTCCGTAGGATCGTTATCCGTTACATTTCCCGCTTCGTCATCATCTGGGAAATAGACTCCTTTTGCTACCCAAATTTCTTCGACAGAATTGTTGCTGTTAGCAAATGTTAAAGCATCTTGCAGATATTTGAAAGCCGTTGCCCAACTCTTACCATTTCCTCCTGTAGCGGCTCCTTGTCGTACATAGAGGATAGGGAAATCACAGCCGTCTGGAACACCATCTCCATCCGTATCTACACCGTCATCAAAACCTGGGCATTGGTCATCCTCATCACATATTCCATCACTATCTGCATCATTGATACAAACGCTATTTAATGTTACATCATTTCCGTCACCACCTATATAGCTAATGACGAAGTTTTGTGTAGTTCCCGTTAGCACCACGTCGCCTTCAGCTACTCCATTGAATGTACCTATAATAGCATCAGCACCATCATTATCAATAAGTACAATAGTTTCATCGCTATACTCTGCATTATCTAATTGATTATTTAATACAAGTGTAGCATCGTTAATATTTACTGTCCCTTTTACTACAACTTGATCGTAATCAGTACCGGGATTGGAAAAACCTGAAATATCAAATGCAAGGATATCATTATTTGAGAGTAATAGATTGGCAGAAATAGGAAATGTAGTTATTACATCAACGTTATTATTGCGTCCTATTTGGACTTCCCCATTAATCTCAAAATTGGTAGCTTCAACATAATCCCCAGTTTGGAAAAGAGGAGTGTTAGCTAATTTACCCACATTGGCATTAATGGTAACATTTTCAAGAACCTCTATAAATGATTCTTGACGTAGGAATACTGCTGGGGTTAAATCTTTTGCCGATGTACCATTCATAATTACATTTCCAGTACCGGTAATGGTTATGTTTGCTTGTACAAGTTCTATCCCGACTGCAAAATCTGTTATTGCATCAGCATCTGTTGAAGTTCCAGAGATATTGATATTTCCATCAGCACTTGTTATTAGAGAACCTGAAGAAATAATTACTCCTCGGTTACTATTTCTTCCACTACCACCGGTCCCGGTAATATTAATGGTCCCTGTATTTGTAGTAGTAATATTGGTCCCTTGAATCACCACTCCTTGATTAAAGTCAAGCGTAGAAGATGTACTTCCCGTTCCTAGGATATTAATATCACCTCCATTAGTGATTATGGTCGTGTTACCAATACGAACACCATCTTCATTTTCAGTACCTAATCCATTTGATACACCTGTCAAGTTGATGTTTCCGCCACCAGTACTTTGTATTACATCGTTAAGACGAATTCCAAAATCAGCAACAGAAGAACCCTCGGTACCTGCTCCAGAAGTTCCATTAAGTGTTATAGACCCAGTGTTGGAGGTTATAGTCGAGCCCGAAAAAGTTTGAATTCCGACACATAGGACAGACCCTGTACCTCCATTTCCTGTTAAGGTTATCGAACCTGAACCTTGTGTCTGTATAGATGCCAAATCACGTAAATCTATTCCAATATTTCTACTTCCTGTCCCTGGGCCCCCAGTACCATTAATCACTATACTTCCTATACCTGTAGTTTTTATGTTAGCATTTTCTACCTCAACACCATATGAATCAACTCCCGAGAACTGAGCAGTACCTGCTGTGATAGAAATATCTTCATCTGTGGTTTGAATATCTCCTCCACTTATAGTCGTTGTTTTAAGTGTTTGAGTAGTAATCGAACCCGTTGTTATAATATCTGTATTTATTGTAAGTTCGTCACTATTAACCAGTAGGTTTCCACTTCCTAAATTTGTATCATTAGTTTGAAAATTCACAAGGTCTAGATCCAAGTCGCTATCGGTATTGATGGTTAGATTAGCATCAAAAGAAACATCCAAGCCTTGTATATTTATAATATCCTGTCCGGTGGATGCATTTATAGTTAAGGAATTGCTTGGGTTCGTAAAATCCACCACTTCCCCTAAATCAGAATCTATTTGATTAGCTAAGGCACCACTATTGCTTAAGGTAATAGTCTCGTCCCCAGCTGTAAAAGTAAATACGCGATCTATTGCACTTAAATTATCGGTGATAGGTTCTAGGCCGGTATAGGTGATGATACCGTTCCCGGTGATGGCTATAGAACCATCATTTTCACTTACAAAGGTATGGGTTACGACATCAAAAATATTGCCTCCGGTGAGTGATAAAACATCCCCGGGAGTGACTGATTGATCGCCTCCGTCGTACACTAAATCATCGACAATATTACCACCTGATAGGTCCACGGTGAGACCATCATCCCCGTCTTGGGTATTGATTTGAATATTACCAGTAACCATTGTAATAGGCGCCAAGACATCATTGCCTGACTGTGTGGCACCCTCTCCGGCCAAAAGTGCTCTGTTTGCATCACTAATCTTATAATTATCGCCAACAATTGTGATGGTGAGCTCATCGTCTTCGCCATCTGGATCGGTAAACACCAGGTTATTATTGGCATCTATAAAGACATTAGCAGCATCGCAGCCATCTGGTATACCATCCCCATCAGCATCGATATTGTCATCCGATCCCTGGCATACATCACATTCATCGGGTACTGAATCCCCATCGGTATCAGTTGGATTCAAGTCATCCGAGCCTTCGCATACATCACAGCCATCTGCTACACCATCCCCATCTATGTCAAGAGAATCATCAAACCCAGGACATCGGTCTTCCTCATCACATACGCCATCGCTATCAGCATCAGGGCATGAATCCGTTTGCTTTTCATAAGCGCCCATGTCAATAATGGCACCCGTGCCTGAGTCAGCATCCGCTACTCCTGCATCATCATACTTTCTGGGATTGCCCGCAAGATCCAGCGTGATGCCATTTGGTAGTTCATCGTTGTCACCAGCATCTATAGCGGTACTATTATCAATAAGTTGGAGGTTGCCATTAGCGGCGTCAACAAATGGATTTTCTCCATTAACAATATTGTAATTTACAGGCGCATCATTTGCATCTACTGCATCTATAGGTGCATCATCAAAGTAGCTATTTGAGATATTTGTGAACGAATTATTTTCTCCAAATATAGATTCCACACTCCCATTTGCCAAGTTTCCATGAAATACACTGTTGTAAATATTGGTTGTAGAGCTGCGCTCATTATAAATAGCTCCCCCATCCTTATTAGCTATATTTCCTGAAAAACTTAGGTTGATGATGATAGGGTCGCCGGGAGAGTTGTAGATTCCACCACCATTTCTACCAGCCCTATTTTCGATGAAACTGAGATTGATAAGGGTAGGTATAGAATAGCTGTTGACCATTCCACCACCATCTACGCCAGCCGTATTTCCGATCAAACTTACGTTAGTAAGGGTCGGATCTGATTCATAGTTTTGGATTCCACCACCATCTTCCGCAGCTGAATTGCCGATAAAACTTACGTCTGTGAGGGTAGGATTGGAGATGGTGTTAGACATGCCACCTCCATGAATCCCGGCGGTGTTACCCGAAAAAACTATGTTCGTGAGGGTAGGACTATTTATATCGTTGAATTTTCTAATGTTGAACATTCCACCACCAACAAGATCTGCGGTATTACCTGAAAGAACTATACTTCTGAAGGTAGGAGAGCCCTTAGAATTCATTATTCCACCACCTCTTCCATTTTTGTCGCTGCCATTTGCCTGCCCAGCAGTAACAGTAAAACCATCTAAAAGAGCCGTTGCATCGGTGTCAGAACCAGTAACTACATGATAGGCATTATTTCCTTGTATCTGATTGCCATCTGTAACCACTCCATTGGCATCTGCATTATCTGGATTCGTTTCATGATCAATATCTCCACTTAAAACGGTGGTATTATTTTCTATGTCTCTTACATCACTAGAACCTTCGGTGCCGTTAAAGCCACCAAGTATACTTAGGCCAGTGATGAGTTGAAAAGTTTCGGTTCTATCATCTTGCGTTACGCTATTACCTTCATCTGGGTAATAGGTCCCTTTTGCTACCCAGATTTCATTTACCGTACTGTAGGTACTAGCATAAGCCAAAGCATCTTGCAGATATGGGAAAGCCGTTTCCCAACTCCTGCCATCTCCTCCGGCAGTTGCTCCTTGCCTCACATACAGAATAGATATTTCCTGACAGTCTGCAATACCATTTTGATCTTCGTCTATGGTATCATCACAAACATCACAGCCATCAGGAGTAGTGTCGCCATCGGTGTCTACTGTATCATCCGAGCCTTGGCATACATCACAAGCATCTGGAACATCATCCCCATCGGTATCAGTAGGATTTAGATCGTCTGAGCCCTGACAGGCATCACATTCATCGGGTACTGAATCCCCATCCGTGTCGGTAGGATTTAGATCGTCTGAGCCCTCACATGCATCACAGCCATCTGGAACAGTATCTCCATCAGTGTCAACTGTATCATCAAACCCAGGGCACTGGTCATCCTCATCACATACCCCATCATTATCGGCATCTCCAAATACGGTTAAGGTGAGAAACTCATCAGAAATATAATGACAACCTTCTATATCTGTAGGACTATTGGCCACACCAATATCATCTCCATAAATATATTTGTAGAAGTAAATTTCACCTTCATAATTAGCGGGGATATTCACGTCCGTCCGTGGAAATACACCTGGCGAATAATACAGCGCATTACCATTCTCCAAAAAACCGATAATGGTTGTTCTACTGTAGTCACTTAAACTTCCGGTGGAAACTTCTATAATGGAGAAGGATTCTCCTTTGCACAAGCTCAATGCTGTGGAGCCATCACTAAATGCGATGGTGCCAGGGTCTACAGGTAATATGGCATCGTCTATTCCAGGACATTGATCACAACCATCTGGCACCAAGTCCCCATCAGCGTCTGCTGTATCATCAGCTCCTGGGCATTGGTCTTCCTCATTACATACTCCATCGATGTCATCATCCGGGCATCCTATCCAATATAAAGTCAGTGCCTCAACCCGGTAATTGCCTACCCTTCCACTGGTTAAATCAGAAACTGTTACGATCCAGTCACCTGCTGGGCCGGTGCCATTATTGACTTCTGCTACTAAATCTGACAAGAACTTAGTATTGTTTAGCTCATCTCCGGGGTGAAAACTACAGATGTTATTAGCCTCACAAATAACCTCATCAGAACCAAGCAAGGGCGGCTCATCACCTGCGCCTCCACCCATTGACTTGGCTCTATATCGAGCACCATCCGTAAAGGTAATCGGGTATTGATCATCTAAGTCAGCAGTGGAGAATTCTGACACGTCGGGAAAAACACGACCGGGTTCGCTCACTAAGGTGATTTTATCGCCAGTAGGAGCTTCTAGTTCTATGCGTAGATCACCTGCCCTATCATGATTAATGCCTAACTCTAATTCTATCCAGGTTAACGTCTCATCACTCGGGAAATTACTGGCATCCAGGGTGCGAGATGTTCCACTAGGATTGTTATCCAAAATAGTAGCCAAAGGATTGAAATTATAAGAGAGACTTTGCGTGGACAACTCTGTAGTATAGGTTAAGCTTAAAGCTTCAATGAAAAAATTACCTGTTGTACCTCCTGACAAGTCAGCAATGTTTACGGTCCAAGTGCCTCTGGGGCCACCGTTGGCATTAACGGCATTTTTCAACATTTCAAAGGTCTTGGGGTTGGGGGTGTCGTCATTGGCATAAAACTCACAAACACCATCATCATCACAGGCTGTATCATTGTCAAATAAGGTGGGAACAGATCCTATTTCTTCAGGATCATTAGTATATGAACCCGAAAAACTAATGGGGTGATTGCTATTGAAGTTGGCACTTACAAAGGTTTCTGCTTTCGGCCGATCCATTAGTACGATTGTCTCTCCTGAAGGTCCGATTAAGGTAATCTTCAAATCACCTAAATGAGTATGATTGATAGCCAAACTCAAATCAATATCCGTGAGAACGGCACCAAGGGGAATACTATTAAAAGTAACCTGGGAATTAAAACCGTCCGGGTCGTTATCTGGAACATTAACAAAATTACTGCTTCCGGTAACGGTGGTTTCGGTTTGTGCGCTTACGGGCAAGCTAAAGCCTACCAGGATCAGGGTGAATAGAAAAAATGTTCTTGCATCTCTAATCTGACACGTTTGAACGCCACTTCCAATGCTGTTCAATAAACTTTCCCAAAGGATGATTAGTTCGTGAAAAAACAAGGGTGGAGTAAGAGCGGATTGGCTTACTTTCCTAGCTGGTTTTGAGACTTTGTTTTTGTTTATCATAAGTTGAAAGTTTAAAAGCAGACCATAGAGATATAGGTCATGGTCTGGGTGGATCATGACAGCTTGAGCCTATGGAAGCCTGCTAATTAGGTTTGAATGTGTTGGGTGGAAGACTGCATTTTGAGTTTAAAATGTGGTTTGTCTTCGTACCGCCTATGTTTGCTCCAGAGGAGAAAACAGGGCAATGTGTATTAAGGCGAGAACTGGAAATAGGTTACTAAAACACTTCTACTACAAAGGTGCTGGGTTCTTTGCCAAAACTCTTGGACTTTTGTCTTTAATACTTGGATTTATGTTTCCTGGACTTGGACTGAGGGGCCAAAACTTGGACTGAGGGGCCAAAAAACGGTCCTTTTCTTGAGGGGTTGCCGTGTAATAGGTTGATTTTTAGTTTTTTAGTACAAAAGGCATGGCTGGACTTGACTGGAGTCACCGGATACGGTTTTTTTGAATAATTTTAGCTGACTTTATACTGTGGGTTAAATCGTAGAATATCCACAACTCACTCCTCTTTAGGAATGAGGGATAAATAAACTGCACAAATAGGCGAAATATTTTTTCATCAGACAAGGCTTCAAAAGTCGAGTATAGCCTAGCTACATGAGGCTTTTGTAAACGCAGTATGGTGGGAAAAGATAAAGTCTAGTTGTATTTTTTATTTGTGCCTTATTCCTTAGTTATCGGAGTAATATTAACACTGCCTAATTTGAACAGGAAGTCCATATATCATCGAAGTGTTCTAGTGGTTTGCTTGTGTCTGAGTGGCATGGGATTAGTGCTGGGAGAGTTGATGGGGCAAGCAGAGCATAGCTTTCGTTCCTTTGTGCAAAAGGGGGGGAACACGGATAATTCCATTCGGGCAATTGTCGAGGATCAAGAGGGGTTTCTTTGGGTGGCTACAGAGAATGGGCTGGATCGGTTTGATGGACGGAATTTTTTGAGCTATCGCTTTGATCCCAAAAACCCGAACAGTATAAACACCAATCGGGTGAATAAGCTAGCCCTGGAAGGGACAAAGCGACTGTGGATTGGCACGCCAAATGGAGTTTGTCATTTAGATCTGAATAGTGGATTGATCAAGCGAATAGAGGTTAAAGATTCAGCATCAGCGGTAATCGTCGACGATATCAGAAAAATGTTGATTGATAGCAGTGGAAATATTTGGATAGGATCGTTATCTAGGGGCTTATTCAAACTGACTCCTGAGATAGAAGGGGAAACCTATAGTTATAAACAGTTCATGCCTAAAGACCAAGGAAATGGGCTTTCAAACTCGAACATAAGAGGTCTTTTCCAGATGGATCGAGAATATCTGTGGATTGGCACTAGCACAGGAATAGATCGATTGCACCTTCCCAGTGAGACCTTTGTGCCTGTGGATATGAATAGCTCAGCTGAAGGCCTCGACGATCAAGGCGTATATAAGTTTTTCAAGGACCAAACGGGTAACATCGTATATCCTGTCCATCGGCATGGCCTTTTTTTCATTGATACAAAAGATGCTACGCTTTCTGCTAAGCCCTATTTTAGTGATAATCTTTTTAGTGCTATACCTCAAGCAATAAGCTATCGAGATGCCCTGCAAGATCGACAGGGGCAAATTTGGGTTAGTTCTGGCAACGGGGTTTACGTAGTGGATGTAGCTAAGGAAAGTCATGAGTATCTCCAGTTTGGCCCAAAGCCCTCAGCAGGAATAAGATGTTTGTTTGAAAGTCGAGACGGAACGATTTGGGTGGGCACCAGTTCGGCTGGAATTATTCGAGAAGCTAGGATTAGCAGCAACTATAGCGCATTTTTACACGAGGCAGATGACTCCAATTCTCTTTTAAAAGCTCAGGTCCGCACAATGGTGGAAGATCAGCAGGGGAATTTATGGGTGGGGTATCTGAAAGAAGGATTAGATCAGTATAAATGGGATGAAGATCAGCAATCCCTGGTCAAATTGCAACACTTGGAATACGATCCCACCCAAAGCAATGGATTGCTAAGTAACAGTGTGATTCAGATCTTTTCCGATAGCAAAGGCTTCTTGTGGATAGCCAGTAATGGAGCAGGATTGAACAAATTTGATCCTGTCACGGGTGAGATCGAAAGTTATGTGCATGATCCCAATAATCCGAATACGCTTTCGGGGAATCGAATTTGGGCCCTTAGTGAAGATAGAGACGGTTATATCTGGGTAGGGGAGTTTCTCAATGGGCTGAATCGACTCAACCCAGAGACTGGGGAGGTGACTCGTTTTCAACATGATCCAAATAACGCCAATTCTCTCTCCCACAACCGAATCAAAACTACCTTTGTAGACAGCCATGGGGATCTGTGGATCGGTACAAATGGAGGGCTGAATCGGCTTGAGATTGAAACGGGCCAGTTCACCCATTATTTGCACGACCCGGAAAACATCAACTCACTGTCCAATAATCTGGTCTGGAGTATTTATGAGGATTCGCTACACAATCTCTGGGTAGGAACCTCCTTAGGCCTAAATAAACTGATGGGTGCGGTCGGACCAACTTCTTCGCCAGTACGCTTTGAGCGACTGTATGAAACCGAGGGACTACCTAGTAACTCAGTTTGGGGAATTGAAGGAGATGGATCGGGCAATATCTGGATCAGTACGAATAAAGGGCTCGCCCAATTAATCCAAAATGAAACTGGTAGTCGATTGCAACTTTTAGAAACGGGGAATGACTTAGAGTACGCTACCTATCCGCCTAAATCGCATTATTATAGCAAACAACACCAGCAGTTTTACTTTGGGACGAATGAAGGAATGGTAGTTGTACCAAGCCGACAGGACCAAGTGAAAAGTGTAGCCAGGGAATTAGTGCTTAGTGCAGTGTCCAAGTATTCGGATGAGGAAGAGGAGGAGTGGGTAGACCATTTTATAAGCACAAAGGGGAAGTTGACATTAACTCACCAGGATCGGATACTTACCATCCAATTATCTGAAATTCTCTGGGAGGAGAATAGCCGTTTTGAGTACCGACTAAAGGGATTTGATGCCAATTGGCGGCCGCTCCCCGAAGAAATGAAATTAACCTATACGGATTTGGCTGCCGGAAGGTATACCTTGCTCGGGCGACCGCTGGTGGAGGAGGGAGAAATAGGGGAGGAGCAAGTTTTACTCCAATTGCGCGTATATCCCCCTTGGTGGGAAACCTCCTGGGCCTACCTCTTGTATGCACTCGGTTTTCTGGGGGTGATATATGGTCTCTATCGCTTCCAACTGCAACAACAATTGAAAAAGCAAGAGACCGAAAACTTGCGGGCTTTGGATCAATTCAAGAATCAATTGTACACCAATATCACCCACGAATTTAAAACGCCGCTCACGGTCATTGGTGGCCTTATTGAACAGGTGAAAGGGCATGAAAAAATCAAGGGAGGTATCCGACGCAATAGTAGCAATCTCTTAGATCTTGTCAACCAGATTCTGGATTTGCGCAAGCTGGAATCGGGCAAAATAGACCTGGATTGGCGGCAGGCGGATGTCGTCATGTACTTTCAATACATCCTAGAATCCCATGAGCCGTTAGCCGAAATGAAAGACGTCAGTCTGCATTTTATTCCCCGGAAACAGCAGATACTGATGGATATCGATAAGGAAAAGTTGCTACGCATTTTGAGCAATCTGTTGTCTAATGCCATCAAATTCACCCCTGCAGAAGGCCATATCTATCTGAATATGGCGGTAACGAGAGATGGGATAAAGGAAGGCTTGCAATTTTCTGTAAGGGATACGGGCGTAGGCATTCCGCTAGCGGACCAAGCTTTTATTTTCGACCGTTTTTATCAAGCCCAATCAAGTACTTCGAACGGTAAGCCCAATCAAGAAAAAAACATCCAATATCGCGGCCCTGGCGGAGGAAGTGGGATAGGCTTAGCGCTTACCAAGGATTTGGTTGAGCTATTGGGGGGAGAAATACAGCTAGAGAGTGAAGTGGGGAAAGGGAGCACTTTTACGGTATGGCTTCCTATTACACGAACAGCGCTGATGGAGGAGATAGAAGCATTGGAGATAGTACCTCCGGTGGTGGTTTCCGATGAGCCAGCTGAGCAGGAACAGGGATTGGTGGCGCCCGGCATTGCTACCCATACAACGGCCTTACAACTACTGATTGTCGAAGATAATGATGACATCAGGGACTACCTTGTCTCTTTGCTACAAAGCCGATATGCATTGCATTTGGCCAAGGATGGAAAGGAGGGGGTAGAAAAGGCCTTGGAAATTATTCCCGATATCATTGTCAGCGATGTGATGATGCCGCACAAGGATGGGTTTGAACTATTGAGTGAACTGAAAGCAGATATCCGGACCAGCCATATTCCGATTGTTATGCTTACTGCAAAAAGTAGTGTAGCATCCAGGATTCAGGGCCTTAAGCGAGGGGCGGATGCCTATCTGTCAAAACCTTTCAACCAGGAGGAGTTGTTTGTTCGTTTGGCCAAATTGTTGGAACTAAGGCAGGTACTTCGAAAGCGCTATGCCAATATTGCTGAGCAAGGGGTGAGTCCTTCGGAAGAGGTGGCTTTTGAACAAGAAGATGCCTTTATTACGGAGCTCAAAGATGCGATTGAAAAACATATGGGGGAACCTGGGTTTGGCGTCGCTGAATTATGTGAAGTGATGGGTATGACCCGCTCGGTACTGCATAAGAAACTCAGTGCCCTGGCCAATACCAATGCTACTCATCTCATTCGTACGCTTAGGCTGCATAAAGCCAGTCAGCTGCTTCAGGATGAAGTCTACAATGTTTCTGAGGTCGCGGAGCAAGTAGGGTTTAAGGATATCAGCTATTTTTCTCGGACCTTTCGGAAGGAGTTCGGGGTGAGTCCACGAGCCTTTAGGGAGGGGCTGGAGTGAGGATCGCTTACGCGCAGACTTCGGAAGTTAGCTACGGCTCTTCTTGGGGCATGGTATTTCACCCGTTTCCATTCAAGGTTTATGCCATTCAGATATGGATATTCTCTTGAGATTGCCTTCGGCGACTGACTTTCTTACAATCGCCAAAGAAAGTCAGCATAACTTGTCCCGACCTTCTGTCGGGAGAACGCTTCTGGGATCGCTTGAGCCGGTGACTCAAAAAGCGCATTCAAAAAACTGCAATGCTGGTTGAGAAATCATCTCAAGCACAACGCATCGAACAGTGTTTTGCCGGGCCACCCGCATAAGTTTATACCTCTGTTCTTGGTCAACTTGAAGTTTGATCATAGAAGAACATCTTGGTCTGACGGCGTATTTTCTAGCCACAAATTCCGAAGCCTGACCTCAGCGAGATTAGCGGACTCTATTGATGCTTATTATCTGAACTCAAGGGAGTGGCGTCCCAGGCGGAACAAAGGGGCATATGTCGTACATAACTGCACGAAAATCCTACCTGTTTTCTTGGCTAGTCATATGTTGTCCCGATGGGACAAGCGGTTTGCAGTATTGATTCTCTCCGGTTTGTCTTTGGAAGTTTACTCCCTTTAGGGGTTACATCTACTTTGCCATGAATGGAGAGAGAAAACCGTGTGCTTGCGTACGGAATATGCACCCTGCTGGCGCGCAGACTTCGGAAGTTTATCTCAGGCAGGACTATGGCCAACTTCCGAAGTCTTGGCGAAGCCAGAGGTCAGCCACTTCTCTGAGGGGATGTTATCCGAACTTAAGGAGTGGCGTCCCAGGCGGGACAAAAGGGCATATGTCGTACATAACTGCACGAAAATCCTACCTATTTTCATGGCTAGTCATATTTTGTCCCGATGGGACAAGCGGTTTGCAGTATTGATTCTCTCCGGTTTGTCTTTGGAAGTTACCTCTTTAGGGGTTACATCTACTTAGCCATGAATGGGGAGAGAAAACCGTGCGCTTGCGTACGGAATATACACCCTGCCAATGCGCAGACTTCGGAAGTTTATCTCAGGCAGGACTATGGTCAACTTCCGAAGTCTAAGCTTAAAGCAAAAAAAGAGGAGCCCAAGGCTGGACTCCTCCTTACATATAAACCTATTTCAACTCATGCTTGACTCAGCAAATGGGTCAAGTTTTTTTATTTATTGATCAGGGATACCTTAGTCGTCATCCACTTTTTATCTGCTCGTAGCCGGAGCATGTAAATGCCAGTAGGCAGGGATTCTCCTTGGCTGTTTTGTCCATTCCACTCATAGCGGTGTGTCCCTGCATCTAATCGAGCGTTCTCCAAGCTCTGTACACGCTGCCCGTGGAGGTTGTAGACCTCCAAGGTGACGTCTGATGCGTTCGGGAGGGTAAATTCAATCTGCGCTTGATCAGCGAAGGGATTGGGGGCAACATCTAATTGGATATTGGACTGAAGGCTCTTGGATACACCTTGCTCCACAGCCTCTTGGTTGTCCTTTATTGGAGCATCATCAACTGGAGTGAAAGCATCGTTATTTTCTCCGGTAACGGACACTTGATCGAAGACGGTAGTGATCGGCGTACTGGCATTTTTTGTGTAGACAATCAGACCGACTTCAATACACTCCTGAAAGGTTCCAAATCGGATGGTATGTGCTCTTCGCCAATAGTTACCATTGTTGGAAGTGTAGGTTTTAAAGGTATTACCTTCTCTGACGATCCTCAGCCAGTCTACGCCGGAGCGATTCTTGCTTCTATAAGCAAGGCCTCCGCCGAAGGAGTTCCGATATTCGGTTCTAACTCTAGGCGTCAAATCCTTGATTATATTGACGAATCGCGCTTCTGGATCGGCGCTTTCCATCATGATGAGGCCTGCTCTACCATCCCCACCTAGACTAGCGATGTGAGCCATGATTTCCCCGTCTCCACACAGTTCCGTTTTTACGATCGAGTATTCTCCTTGTGGATATCCGGAACAATCATTGGCCGTAAGGGTGAAACTTTCACCTTCAGGGTCATAGTTGGCTGATGCACCATCCGTGCAATCGACATCAGTAGCCTCGAAGCCGCAAGGCATCCCTTCAACGGATACAATGGCTGTACAACTGCTGGTGTTGCCATTGGGGTCCACACCTACTACCTCGACACCGAAGGTCTCGCCTACATTGGCGCAACTAACGTCGGCCAAACTTTGGCTGACAAAGTTGACTGCACCGCAGGCATCAAAGGAGGCTGTTTCATCGAAGATAGAGGCAGGACTAATAGCTATGGTTTCTTCTCCATTGAAGTTGATGATCAAATCCTTGCAACTGACTTCTGGTGCTTCCTCGTCAATAACGTTCAGGGTGAAGCTACAGAAACGCTTGTTGTTAGCATGGTCCTTGGTACGCCATTGAATCTGGTAGGCCCCTAATTCAAAGAAGCCACTTTGATCATTGGCCCAGGCGGACCAGCTGCCGACGGGATTCCCTGCTTCGTCCAATGATCGATAGCGAGATTTCAAATTCTTAATACCACAGTTATCCGCAGGAGCAGCCTTAGGTAAGGTGACGTAAGCGCCACATTCGCCTTGATCGGTATTTACCACCATATCCTCGGGGCAGGTCAAGCTTGGTTTTATCTCATCTACTACAGTGACAATAGCTTCGCAAGTATTGAGGTTTCCGTTGTTGTCAGTAAGGGTCAAGATGACGGTGTTGTCTCCGGCTTGCTCGCAAGAAAAGCTATTTTGATCAAGGTTCATGCTAGCGATCCCACAGGCGTCACTAGAACTATTATCTATAGCTGCTTCAGAAATGGAAGCCAATCCGTTTTCATCCAATTGTACAGTGATGTTTTGACAAAGGGCAGTAGGTGCTACTTCGTCCAGTACGCTTACGGTTGCTTGGCAACTGCTAGCATTTCCATGGATATCCGTGGCTGTTAGGGTTGTCGTGTTATCCCCGATATGGCTACAATCGAAACGATTGAGGTCAATGGAAAGATTGGCTAAGCCACAGGCGTCGCTGGAGCCATTGTTTATGTCGTTGACGGTAATGCTCGCTTGTCCATTTTCATCCAATTGTGCGGTGATGTTTTGACAAAGGGCAATAGGTGCTACTTCGTCCAGTACGCTTACAGTTGCTTGGCAACTACTCGTATTTCCATGAATATCCGTGGCCGTAATGGTGACGGTATTGTCTCCAACATTGCTGCAATCAAAAGCACTGATGTCAATGGAAAGATTGGTCAAACCACAAGCGTCGCTGGTTCCATTATCAATGTCATTGACTGAAATATTTGCCAGTCCATTTTCATCTAATTGTACCGTATAGTCTCCACAAAGAACTTGTGAGGCCACTTCATCAGCTATGGTGACGGTTGCTTGGCAACTGCTCGTACTTCCATTGTTGTCTGTGACACTTAAGCTTACCGTTTGATCTCCTACTTGTGTGCAATCAAAGTTGCTTTGATCTAGGCTCATTTCACTGATCCCGCAGGCGTCGCTGGAACCATTATCGATAGCTGTCGCAGTGATAGAAGCTTGTCCGTTTTCATTCAACTGTACGGTGATATCTTGACAGAGAGCAGTTGGCTCAATTTCGTCCGACACGATAAGGTTAGCTTGACAGTCACTAGCATTTCCGTGGATATCTGTAGCTGTTAGAGTTATCGTATTCTCTCCGATATTGCTACAATCGAAACTACTGATGTCAATGGAAAGATTAGATAAGCCACAGGCGTCGTTCGAACCGTTGTCGATTTCATCGACGGTAATGTTTCCTTGTCCATTTTCGTCCAATTGCACGGTGGCGTCTTGGCAAATAGCAGTAGGAGCGACTTCGTCGATTACAGCAACTGCCGCTTGACAACTGCTAGTGTTTCCATGGATATCCGTCGCCGTGAGGGTGATGGTGTTTTCTCCGATATTGCTGCAGTCGAAACTACTGATGTCAATAGAAAGATTGGCTAAGCCGCAGGCGTCGCTGGAGCCATTGTTGATATCGCTAACAGAAATATTTGCCAGGCCGTTTTCATCCAATTGTACAGTGATGTCTTGGCAAATGGCCGTCGGTTCAATTTCCTCTGATACGGTAACAGTAGCCTGACAATTGTTGGCATTGCCATGAATATCTGTCGCCGTAAGAGTGATCGTATTATCCCCAATATTGCTACAATTGAAACTGCTGATATCAATGGAAAGATTGGCTACGCCACAAGCGTCACTGGAGCCATTGTTGATGTCGTTGGCAGTAATGCTCGCTTGTCCATTTTCATCCAATTGCACGCTAACATCTTGACAAAGCATCTCCGGCGCGACCTCATCTTTGACGGTGACAGTAGCCTGACAGCTGCCCGTATTGTTGTTTTCGTCCGTTGCGCTGAGGGTTACGGTGTTTTCTCCCACCTCATCACAACTGAAGTCAGTTTTGTCCAGACTCAGGCTGCTGGTTCCGCAAGCATCTGCCCCGCTACCGATATCAGTATGGGAGATGCTGGCATTCCCTGTTGCATCCAGCTGGATAGTCAAATCCTGGCAAGAGATGGTGGGTGCAGCTAGATCTTGTACAGTGACGGTGGCTTCACAAAAACTGACATTCTCCTCCCTATCTTCCACCCAGAGTCTTACTACATTTGGTCCGATGTCATCACAATCAAATTGGTAAGGAAGGGTGTAGATTTGCCCAATACTGCAGTTGTCGAAGGAACCATTGTCGACTTGTTGTGGGCCAAGTGTAGCCGTTCCATCCTCTCCGAGTTGAATACTCACGTCTTGACATCTGGCTGTTGGGGCTGTATTGTCCCTGATGGTGATAATGCCTTGACAAGTGCTGGTATTCCCATTGTTATCCATGGCAGTAATAGTGACTTGATTCTCTCCCACCTGATTGCAATTGAAGCTACTTGGGCTAACTTCCAGGCTTGCAATCCCACAGGCATCATATTTGTCCACTTCGATGCTATTTGGCGTGATTTGGACTACCCCATCTGCATTCAAGTTGACTGTTCCTTGATAGCACAAAACCATAGGAGGAGTATCATCTTGCAATAAGACCTTAGCTTCGCAGCTACTTGTATTTCCATTTTCATCTGTTGCGGTAAGTATCAAGGTGTTTTCTCCTACATCGGCACAATCAAATTGGGATTTGTTTAACGCTAGAGTAGCGATATTACAGGCATCATTAGACCCATTATCAATCAGAGCTGGGGTGATAGAGAGCTGTCCATTGTCTTCTAATTGTACGGTGACGTCTTGGCAAAGTGCTTCAGGGGCTATCTCATCTTTCACCGTGATAGTGGCCTGGCAAGTACTGGTGTTGTTGCTTTGATCGGCTACAGTAAGGCTAATATCCTGGGTTCCAATATCAGCACAATCGAAAGCTATTTGGGAAGCGGTAAAGTTCAAATTGGCATCACACTCATCATTGCTGCCATTGTCTAAATCAGCAGGAATGAGCGTGTAAGTACCACTTGCATCGAGTGATATGGTAATATTCTGGCACAAGGCTACTGGCGCACTTTTGTCTTCTACCCATACAGTGGAAGTACAAGTACTCGTATTACCATTTGCATTCGTGACGGTCAGGGTGACTGCATTTTCACCAATATTACTGCAATCAAAGCTGGTTGTGGAAGCGGATAACTGCGGATCACAGGTGCCGTAAGATCCACCCTCCAATAGGCTGGCCAGATCATTATTAGTATAACTACCATCTATTAGCTCTACGACTACATCCTGACATACTGCGGTTAGGGCCTCATTGTTGGTATTGTTAACGCTTACCGTAAAGGTACATTCACTAGTGTTGCCATGGGAGTCCCGGCCGATGATTGTCATTGGGATGGCTTGTCCAACATCCGTACAGTCAAAGTCAAATTGTACCTGTGAAACATCGAGGGGCGCTGATAGACACACTTCTCGCGTCTGAAAGGCTTCCTCGATATCACTATTAGTGAGCGTATAATTCCCATCCGGATTTAATTCAACGCTGATGTCCCGACAGTGAAGGATTTCTGGGCCTAGGATATCTGCAATGGTAATGGTTGTACTACAACTGCTAGAATTGCCGCTGTCATCTGTTACAGTCAGGGTATATTCATAAGGCCCCAGATCAGCACAGAACAAGATGTCATCACTGAGCGCTAGACTGAAATTATCATTGATTTCGCAGCGATCGATATCGTAGCTTCCTGCGTCAAGGGTGGTGGCGGCAAGGTTGAGATTCCAGTTGTATTCCACGTAGATAGTCGTGTCCGGAATGCATATGGCTACCGGTGGGGTAATATCGCCAACATTATCATCGGTGGTGACGGTCACATTGGCCGTACATTGTTGGGTATCTGAAGCTGAAAGCCTGGTTAAGGTAACTTGATTAATACCTACATCTGAACAATCGAAGTTGCTTTGATCGATTTGGATCGAATAAGAGTTAGTACAGGCAGCATCAGGCAAAAGAAGATCTTCTGGGCTTATGGTAGCCGTTCCTTCTTGATCCAGCAGCACGGTAATATCCTGACACTGGGGCTCTTCGAGTACGAAAGTTACCCGGGTATCACATTCACTCCATTCTCCTATGGAATTGTAGACCCTCAACCTAAAATCATTTTCACCCAAATCCGCACATCGGAAGATTCTTCTAGAGAAACTACCATCAAATAAAACCCACTGATTCAGGTCATAGCAGTTATCATAGGATCCGCCATCAAGCTCAGCGGGGTCTATTTCTATCTGTCCATTAGTGAGAACAAAAGTAGCATCCTTACAGACGGCTACGGGTTTTTTATTCGCTTTATCAACCGTTACTGTGAAGGTGCACTGTGAGGATAGATTGGTTTCGGTATTTCGGGTTTGGAATCCGAAGGTGTAGATACCTACCTCAAACGAGGACCCCATGGTTGGTCCTAGGTTTTGAATGTTCTGGACTACACAACTTTGATCGAAAATGGCCGTAGTATCTATGATGGCACTACAAGCTTCATCTGTGAGCAGGACGGTATAATCCTCGGGGCAGGTGAGGGTCGGTGTTGCCGAAGGAGGAGCGACTCTTACCGTGAAGCTACAAGCTGTAGTATTCCCACTTTTATCCCATACTCTGATGGTCATACTATTCCAGCCAATAGGGAATATACTTCCGCTAGGCAAGCCTTCCGTTATGTTTACTTCTACCTCGGGGCATTCATTGTCCCAGGCAGTATATTCATATTCATAGCGTGCGCCGCAATCTTCGTAGGTGGCTTCCAGATCAATGATTCCAGTAGGGCAGGTGATGTTTGGACGTCCGGATTCACTTACACTTACGGTAGTGGTACAACTGGAAGGGGGGGCACCATCATCAGGGGTGAATTCGAGGGTTACTGTTTTAGGGCTTCCGATATCATCGCAGTCAAGCAACAGATCTGTATCATCAGAAAAAGCTAGTGTGCCAGGGTGATCAATTATAGTGTTACATACGGATGTAAGTCCTGTATAAACGTCTTGGGTGCGGAGCGTGTATGAATAGTCATTAATGGCATTGAGTTCAATATCCCTCGAACCGCAGGTCACCTCTGCTAAGGTGGTGTCTGCTACGGTCACCGTAAAAATACAGCTAGAAGTATTATTATAAGGGTCTTTCACCTCGATCCAGAAGTTTTCGTCACTCCCCAGGTCGGCACAAGTAAAAGAGGTTGTTTTTTTCCATGTAAAGGATAGTTCGGACTCATTGTTGCAGGCATCACTGACTGAGGCTATGGGTAATGTCTCTTGGGTAAAAGCTGCATTGCCCTGATCGATGTAAATGGTGGTATCCCGGCAGACTATTTCCGGGCCAGATACATCCCGTACCGTTAAGATTGCACTACATTTGGGTAGTACATTACCATGTATATCAGTTGAGCTAGATAGTACGATATCATTCTGACCGATATAATTGCAATTCACAGGGTTAGGCAGTAGGTCTTCGTCCCAACTATAGGAATTTATAATTTCTTCCTCCGTCAAACAGTTATCACTAGCGCTGACTATAAAATCCCGATAATTGATATTCGCCGTACCTTGATCTGACAAATCAATGGTTACATCTTGGCACACAATGGTGGGTGAGATATTATCTAGTACGGTAATGGATATGTTTCCCACCCCTGTATTCCCCGCTGGGTCAAATACTGTAAGTTTAGTCGTAACTGTTTGTCCGATATCTGTACAGGTATAAGTAGCAGATTCATCATCTATCGTATAGTTAAGGTTCACAACATCATCACAAAGGTCCACGCCCACGATGTGGCTGATGTCTTCTTGTTTGAGGCTATACTGGCCATTAGCGTCCAAATATACAGCTACTTGCATATTGTCAGGCAAGGAGGGACTAGTCCCATCAAGCACAGTTACCTTAGCAATACATATAGAGGTTTGGTCGGCATGATCTGTTACAGCCAGGCCAACATCGAAATCAGCATCTCCCACTTGTTCACAGCTAAGAGTCTGTTGAGATAAACCTATTCCACCCTCACCCAATAAAAAATATCGATCAATACCGCAGTCATCAGTTGATCCCCCGTCTATTTCTTCAGGCTCCAAAATATAGGTGCCATCTTCCTCCAAAGTGACGGTAATGTCTTGGCAAACGGCAGTGGGATAGGTAACATCCCCAGGGACATTTACTACAAAAGTAGCGGTATCTATCGGGCCATAAGCTACGTTCCCAACTACAATGGCAAATTCTCCAGCACCCACATTTTCAAACACACCGTCGAGACTTAGATCAACATACTTATAATCATCTGGATTTGAAATATCATAAAGGTCGTAAGTTAGATCAGTCGCACAGGGAAGCGTTCGATCCAAGGTAGCGGTGGCCGTAGCGCCCTGGGTGGCACAGTTTTCTGGTTCAACAACACTTATACTTTCAATTTCTACCAGGCATTCCCATAGAAGGGCAACATAAGCATCACCATGCTGGGAATCAAAAGAACTGCCCTCAACATATATACTAGAACTAAAGGTGTATGCATCATTTACATAAGTACCGCCGCCGCCGCCGCCTTGTTCCTCTCCTCCAGCTCCACCGCCTGAATAGCCGCCACCGCCGCCGCCTCTAAAGTTAAATCCAGCGCCAGAACCACCACCACCGAATCCAAATCCGCCTGCCACGTTAGGACGATTATCGACTCCACCGACTCCTCCTATGGGTTCTTGGCCACCATCAGGCCCACCAGGCCATCCTGCTTTACCGCTTCCATTACCACCGTTTGAACCACCATAGGCATCCGAAAAGACTCCTCCTCCTCCACCAGCCTCATAAGGTCCCCCACCGGTTCCATCACTTTGTCCACCACCACCATCTGTACCTCCGTCTAAACCTGTAAGTCCATTGCCGTCTAAACCATCTGGAGTATCACTAGCACTTCTCCCCGCGTCTTGATTGTTACAGATTCCAATATCAACATGAGCGGCACCGCCACCACCACCGCCTGCTACGGACAAGATGACCCATTCACCATCAATCTTAGCGAGCAGTCCGGAACCGCCACCGCCGCCGCCTGCTCTTTGGCACTCGGTACATCCCCCATTAGTTCCGTAATTTTCACCTTTACCACCAATGATAAACCGCAATATGGATCCCGCCGGAATTTCGTTAACTCTGTTGCCTACAATTAATACTTGGTCGACTTGAGCACCGCTGCCACCTTTCCCACCGCAATCTTCCGGTTTTGCTTTGCCCCATCCTCCATCTCCTCCAGTCATCCGAAGGTGGATTTTTCCATGGAAATTAGCTGGAATTTTAAAGTCTTGATATTCTCCATTGTAATCTACCTTGTTCCATATACCTCCAACCTCGAGTTCAGGTTGAGCAAGGCTAAAGAAGGGGCTAAATACCAGCAGGATTAGCAGGTGATATATAAGACTTGTTTTAATAGCGGATATTGATGAATTTTTCATAGGTTGAAATTTAAAAGCAGACAATAAGGAGCTAGGGCATGGTCCTGCTGGATCATGCTAGCTAAAGCTTATCGGAGCCTGCTTATTTGATATGCTTGTGTTTGAACGACGACTTCATGTTGCGCCCAATATGAAGTTCGTTGGCTTGCCTGCTACGTTTGCTCAAGGAGGGAAAACGGGACAAGTAAGGTCTAGGCAGGAATAGGAAATAGATTTTGAGCTAGTCTCTAAATTGCTGTTGTTACAAAGGTGCAGCAAAGCTTGCCAAAGCATTTGGACTATTGTCTTTAAAACTTGGATTTATGTCTTCGATACCAGGACTCATGTAGACTAAACTAGGACTCATGTAGATCTGGTGTTTTTAAATTATTGATTATTAGGTGTTTGTGATTGGTTGGTCCTTTGGCGGTTTTTGATCTCGCTGTCTCGATTTTGGCGGTTTTCTGATAGGAATTCTATGCTGAATTGATCTAGAAAGGCCAATTGAAAGCATGTTGAGAGCAAGTCCACGCACAGACTTCGGAAGTTAGCTATAGCTTTTCTTAGAAGAACTTCCGAAGGCTAGTCCTTGAAAATAGAGGAGGAGTCCTCCGCGAACTCCTCCTCGCAAATAACCTATTTCAACTCATGCATGACTCAGGAGATGAGTCAAGTCTTTTTATCTATTAACTAGAGAAACCTTAGTCGTAATCCACTTTTTATTAGCTCGTAGCCTGAGCATGTAAATGCCAGTAGGTAAGGATTCTCCTTGGCTGCTCTGTCCCTTCCATTGGTAGCGATGTGTACCAGCATCCAGCATTGCATTTTCTAGGCTTTGTACGCGCTGGCCATGAAGGTTGTAGATCTCCAGGGTAACATCAGATGCTTTTGGTAACGTAAATTCAATTTGTGTTTGATCGGCGAATGGATTGGGTGCTACGTTTACATCGATTCCTACTCCCTGGTCCGTCTGGATTTGCTGCTCATCGGTTATTTGTAGGCCAGCTGCTGGATTGATATTGATTTGTTCTAAGGCACTCGGTGTGTCTCCAATCACCTTTACATTTTCGAAGACCGCTGAGATCGGGCCGTTGCTGTTTTTTGTGTATACTAGTAAGCCTACCTGAATACAGTCCTCAAAATTGGGGAAAGTGATGGTGTGCGCCAGTCGCCAATAGTATCCATTGGTAGAGGTATAGGTTTTGAACTTGGAACCATCCCTAACAATTCTTAACCAATCTACTCCTGAGCGATTTTTACGCTTG
>ENA-OWNT01000662-OWNT01000662.1-seawater-metagenome-genome-assembly--contig:-NODE-662-length-66408-cov-10.376777_pt1 | contig 66408 bp, 65 predicted proteins | sample MGYA00238136_ERZ651165 | MGnify/ENA primary metagenome ERZ651165 (study PRJEB26861, sample SAMN08777766) | seawater metagenome | isolation source: coastal seawater | place: USA: Florida | collected... | reverse complement strand
AACCCGATTCACCGTCAGACACAGAGATACGACCTACAGCAACTGTAGCTTCAAGTGGTTTGTTTAACTTTTCTTCTCCCGATCATCCTTCTTTGCAATAGGCTGCGAGAATGGCCGCGTGGCGGAACGTGATACAACGATTTGCAGAAATCTCAGCGTTGAGTGTCATCCAGTTCACGAACTGCCGGCTTGTGCGACACCCTTCAAAAAACCTACAGAGACTGTAGAATGAAAGGGGTCAGATATGCTCGCGATCGGCACACTCGCAAAACGGACCGGCACCAAAGTGCAGACGATCCGGTATTACGAACAGATCGGTCTGATGCCCGAGCCCGGCCGGACCGAAGGCGGCCAGCGGCGTTACGGCGATGCTGAGTTGGACCGCCTCTCCTTCATCCGCCATTCCCGCCAGCTCGGCTTTTCGCTCGAGGCGATCCGAGAGTTGTTGGACCTCTCAGACACGCCAGACCGGTCCTGTGCGCAGGTCGATGCCATCGCCCAAAGGCAACTTCGCGACGTCGAGGCGCGGCTGGTGCGGCTCGAGGCCCTCCGCGTTGAATTGCTACGCATGATCGGTGCCTGCAATGCGGATCGGGTGGCTGATTGTCGCATTCTTGAGGTGCTGCGCGACCATGAGGAATGTCTTGCCGATCACGGGCCCACCGCCTGATGCCCGCTGCCCCCCCCTCTATCCGCTTGCGGCATTGGCAAATACATTAGGGTGTTTCCCGGTCTGAGAGTTGCAAGAGGTTGCCGCTGTAGCTGGTGTCAGGGCTGCTGAGCCTGCTTTCGGCAAAGCTGACCTTTGTGCAATTTGCAGCGAGTGTCTGGTTTCCGCACCTCCCTGCCTGGGTGATGTGAGCGGCCCAAAACCGACCGTGACCATGAGAGCGGACGCCGCATCGCAGCTTTCCCGAAGCTGCCATTGACGCAGACCGCAGCATTCTGGGCAGGCAGACGTCGCCTATGTGGGACTAAGAGGCTGTCCAGTTTGGTGATTGTTTGTCCGTTTCGGGCGACAAACGGAATTTTTAGATGAAAATGCGGGGAAATCTATCTGAAGCCTTCAGATGGAGCCGAGGTAGTATCCAATGGCTTCCGCCAATTCAGTTTCCTCGTAGCCAAAGTGAGAGCGTATGACCTCTTCCAACTTTCTGAATGTTATGGCGGCCTGAACGAAATTTTCGTCCTGCGGATCTTTCGCCAGAGCATCCGCAGCCCCACCGAGGCGGATGATCAGCTCGTGGACGACCTCGTGTTCTGCCTTCAGCTTGGCCACGACCTCGCGGAACTTGCCGCCGCCCGCTGCCTCGATCCGCGGGAACATGTCGGCACTTTCGATGTCGTGGTGAAACTTGAGAATTTGGCATTCGCGCCCGCAGAGAGATCCGAATGCGCGAAAGTTTTCGGCCATATCAAGCGATAGAACGATCCGCTTGAGGTTATCGGGAGGGCACTCCCCAGCTTCTATCCGGGACAGGACCGCACCGATCTGAGCGATTTCCATCAGGTAGTGACGGTGGATCGCAGCCAGTTGCCGCCCTTGACGGCGGTGTCCATCCGTTGCCTCCGGCACTGGCGGCGCTTTCGGTCGGGCGGCCTCGTCGAGGGTGAGGTCATCCAGTGATTGAGCGGAAAGGTCAGTCATGTTCGACAACAAAGCCCTTGCTCATGCTAAGTCAAGCACGGCTTCGGGCGTCAAGCAGCCCTGCGGCAACGCGGCGCGGCACGATGTAGCGTCGAGACAAGTTCGGCGCAGCGCTGGCATGTGTGGCGGAACGGCGTAAAACGCCATGTGCGCTGCCAATCTTCCAGCTATCCGTGCCTACCACCCGGCATGGAACAAGGGCGGGCCATTTCCAGCCGAGCGTCCCGCTCGCGAAACGCTTAACGCTATTCTTCGCCGTCGCCAGATAGGAACGCTTCTTCCATACAGTGGTTGGCGTGATCCTCTACCACCAAGCGCTCGTCGGCCCGCAGCGGTTTGCACAAAGACATCAAAGCAATAGCGGTCTTCGTCCACCATGCGCGTTCCGCCCCGGAGCTGCCCTTCCAAACGCCAAATGTCTCACAATAGCTTCCTTGTTCTGCCTCGCTCCCGCGTCTCGCGCCTCCACGCAAAGGAACTATGCCAACAGTGACCAGTTATCATACCATAGGAGAGTATCGGCGCTGCCCGGGTCACATGCTGGTTCAACGACCGAATGGCATATTTTGGACACCGACGGTGCTACGAATTAAAATCCCTGAATACCACAGCGCGAAGGAGCCTCTCGCGCCAACCTTGTTATAGGAAACCATCCCATGTCCTACTGGCGTTTCGCTGCAATGATCGCGACCTCCACGATAGTAATGTTCGGCCTGATGTATCTGAATACCTATGCCTTTGAGCATGTATTCTTCAGCGAAACCCGAACCTATATGGCGCTCCTGATGGGGGCGGTCATGGCCGTAATCATGCTGAGCTTCATGCTTTCGATGTATGACAACAAGGCCATCAATATCGCGATCTACGTGGGGTCCATCGCCGTCTTCGCCGGGACGCTGTGGCTGGTGCGCAGCCAAGTTACCGTGGGCGACACGAGCTACATGCGCGCGATGATCCCGCACCATTCCATTGCCATCATGACCTCGGAACGCGCCGAACTGTCGGACCCGCGGGTGAAGAAGATGGCCGAGGGCATCATCGCGGCGCAGCGCAAAGAGATCGCCGAGATGCGCAGCCTGATCGCTGACATCGAAGAGAACGGGGATGCAACGGACCCGGAATTGGGCAACCCTGATGAACCAGCGAAAGTCGGGACGGTCGAAGAAGCGATGGCTTCCGCCGAGCTGGCCGGCATCGATCCCGCGGGGCTCAAGCCCGAAGATGTTGAGGGCCTTCTGGGAGGGCCCGCGGTCTGTGAGTTCCGCCGCACCAACGAGGGGGAACCGACCCTCATCATGGCCCAAGAAACGGGCGGCATTAAAATGTCTGGGACGTTGGTGAAACTGACAACTGAAGCACCGGTCGACGAAGCAGCCCTTGCCGACGGCGCACGCTATACGGCGGAGGGCATCGAGGTGTCGGTGGCCCCGATCGCGGGCGCGGACTGGAGCGATACCGAAAGTAACTTCCGCCGTTCGGAGGCGGAGATGAAGTTCCATCTCGATCGCGGTCTGACAGTCGCTTACCGCGGTTTCCTGGGTTGCCGCGCCGAAGGCTGAAGCACCGCTCACCTTTCAGGTATCAAAGGCGCGCGGGCATCCTGCGCGCCGCAATCATCTATATTCTTAGGCCGGGGTATAGCCCGCCTCTCGAACCGCTTCGCGCAGCGCCTCATCGCTTGCGGTCGTTTCAATGGTCACCCGGCGGGCGTCGATGTCGACCGTGACCTCTGCGTCTTGATCGAGCTCCTTGACTGCCGCGGTCACAAACGCCGCACTGCCGTCGTTCGACCGGAAGCTGCATCGCAGCGTCACCGAAGCGGCCACTTGCGCATCGCGCCGCATTTGGAATGATGGAGCTGTAAAAGCCCAAATGTGACGCTACTGCGTAGCGATACTGGAATTGTCCTATTGCCGCCCGGTAATGTCGATCTTGCCCTTAACTTTGGCGCCACTTTCCGTTGCCATCACCTTGGCCACAACATCAGCCTGAACCTGTGAGGTCGATGCAAGCTTTAGATCGTCGCACTTCAAACTACCGGTGTGGCTGCCTTCAACCGCGATCTTCGTTGCCGACATTGCCCCGTCAACCGAACCGCTCAGCTGAACGGCAATAATCTCAGCGCTGACATCCCCAACCACTCGACCGTTGATATCGACGCTTCCCTCACTTGATCTGATGTTGCCTTCAATCGTCAGATCTTCTTCAATAACTGAGCTCGGCACATTGAGACCCTTTGGCTGAGATATTGGCGACCATAGATTGAAAAGTGGGATTTGACCACCGTTGTCGAAGGTGGTCTCGAGTGAATCCAAGCGCAGGAAGTCACCGGGCACGTGTGTGGTGCAGCCTCGACCTATCACGGGGCTTGGTCGAGGACGGAGACGGCCCAATCCGGACATTGATCCAACCACGCGTCGCCGCGCCTCAGTTTCCCCAAAGCGGTCATTGGAACAGTTGCGCAGCATTTTGGCCCATTCGATGTCGGCGATGCGGACAAAGCTGACGTTTAGAATGCTCAACCTGGGGGGCACTCAAACCGGAAGACCCAGTCGAGACCTTGATCACCAGCGGCTTTGGAAGAAATGTGGCGAGCATCTGCACAATGGCTTTCAGCTTTTGCGCGCATGCCACATGTAGGACTGGGGCGTTTTTGCGGTTCATACCGAGGAGCCAGGTAAGGACCTTGAATAGAAATTCCTGTCGCGTCTGCGTCAAGTTTCGTGCCGGTATGGTCAGGTCCGCCCTTGCCTGCTAAATGTCGCGACCGGCCCAATCCGGACATTGATCCAACCACGCGTCGCAGCGCCTCAGTTTCCCCGAAGCGGTCATTGGATCAGTTGTGCAGCATTTTGGCCCGTTCGATGTCGGCAATGCGGGACGAAGCTGCCTTCCGTATCAGCGGTTCGCCTGGTGCATAACAGCAGATCGCAACCAAACTACTGCGCCTGCGAGAACCAGTCCGGCCGCCGACGCCTTTCCAAAATCCAGCCAGTTCAGGAACCCGAAACCGATTGTCAACTTTGCAGCACTGAGCCCCACCACCGTCGCTGTAAGCAATTTCAGTTTCCGTTTAGAAGGCAGATTAGGCGGGACAACCAAGGCACAAATAAGACTGGCGAGCAGGATGGTGAGAATAGCCAAATACTCAACCATCTTGATAACTTTCGTCTGTTCACCTTTTTTAAGGGTCGTAAATGCAGCTTCTTTGTCCTCCTCGTTTGAGGACAGCGCCAGGCTCAGAAACTCGTGGGAGAGCTGATGGGCCTCTGCCCTGAGAGGGAAGCTGCCATAGAACAGGAGCCATGAAGCCAGAAGAGGGATTGCGAAAACAAGAAAATATCGAGCCACCATTTTCAACCCAACCCCTTCGCCATCTTGGTTTTGATCGGTGACAATGCGCTGCCAGCAAGCCATCGTCAATTTGGGCTTACTCCGGACGTTTGCGGCCCAATACGCCAAGGTCGCACTGGCGGACGTAGGCGACATTGATGTCGCTTTGTGGAGCGTCCGCTTTTACTCGACCGGTGTTCCAAATACCGCGATTGCAACGCCTAACAGTGCCACACCGCCAAAGAGGGTTGCTTTCGCAAGGTGATTGCCTCGCCATGCACGGATAGCCGCGATGCCGGCCTGTAGAGCATAATAAAGCGCAAAAGCCCGCGAGGCATAGCTGATTATCTCGAAGATATTTGCGGTCCATGTCAGCAAGACCCCAATGCCAACCAGTAGCGCATACGCCACACGCTCCTTAATCGCACCTTTGGAAACCTCGGTAATCAGGCCACCCGACCCGCTGGTGTCCGCAATTGCTGCGCTGAATTGGGCGCTGAGCGCAGCGACAACCAGCAATAGCGGCAAAATCGGTGCGACAATCTGCATCAAATCAATAATCGCCGTCTCGTCTAAAGACAGAGGATCACTTTCGAACGCATAGGTCAGAAGCACAATGTAGATGCAGTAAATGACTGTAGATATCCACTGTGCCAACTGCATCGACTGGATACGCATTCGCGCATCGTAGGTCGATCCAAGGTAGCGTGACGTTTCGAAACCTTGAACAGTTACGATCAAACCCGCCATCAGTGTAAGGCTCGCCCATCCGGTGACCCGCGGCGCATCGAACTGCAATGCACCTCGGCCTGTGGCCTCGCCAAAATGCACCATGAGGCCGAGCAAAAGACCCGCGATGATCATCAGTTTCAGACACACTGAAACCTGCTCCATGCGTTCAAGCGCTGAAAAGCCTCGGGTCAATCCTGTGAAGAGAATCAATGTGAAGACCGCCGTGGTCAGTAACTTCGCGTGAAACTGGTCGTCAAGCTCCGTCAGGCTCACTCCAAATGCACCAAACAGGTTGAGGTAGTAGGCAACAGACACAATGAACGCGAACGCAAGCACGATGGACGCCATGGTTTCAAGTCCGTCGGTCAATCGTGATGCGGCAGGTCTCGTTTCAATGTCGGCAATATTAAACCGGATCGCGCTTCCAAATAGATAGGCCACCATACACAGGCCAACCATGACCAGCGGTGCATACCCCCCGTAACTAACATCAAGGATTGGCCCAAGAACCAGAAAACCGCTACCGATAATCGAAGCCAAAGGCGTTATTGTCGCGCGCCAGACAATAGAATTGGCAACACGGGGCCAAATCAATATCGCCCCAGCGAGCGTGACTGTTGCGAGGATGGCAGCGTTCAGCATGGGCCGACAAAAGCAGATAGGATGGAGCGGAGCAACAGCAGTAATGTCCTGAAAAGTGGACATTCATGCATCATGCAGCATCAGTGGATAAGGGCTCGTTCCTGCCATTAGCTGCATCGAGCACTGAGGCCGGCTTTGCAGGACGAATCGGGCATGGCAGCATTGCATTCTTGTCGCTTGTATTCGGTTCAGCTCCACATATTTAAAAGACAGCACGGTCCTGCAAACTGGAGTATTCACCATTGAAAAAGATCGATGTAAAAAAGGACTACAACCGGACAAAGTTTCTGATTATTGCCATGGTGGCACAGATTGTCGTGGTGTGGATTGTCATGGCAATCTATCTGGCGTGGTTGAACTGACTACCAAATCGTGAACCGGGCTGTGCAAGTTGGTTTCCTTAGAACCGCGATGGCGGGAAATTGGAAAGGCGTGACACCTCGAATGCACAAACTGATGCCCGCAACTCGTACAACTCCTTGAATTTATCGATTGGCAACAGCTAATATTCATTGCTGAAGCCGTCGCTAGTGAATCGCGCAACATCAGGCGCTTTGGGCTGATTGTGTTGAAAAACCCTCCTGCAGCGCGCTGAAGCCGATTTCGGCAAAACAAAATTCCAAAGTATGGAAATTTCAACGTCACACCGGGTCTCTATTGGCTCATCGGAGAACAGCTCCCCACATTTTAGAAGTTTGCAGTTGCAGCAAATAGTTTTTCAACGGAATGGGCTCAGAGCCGCCGTTAGCTGCAACGAGCTCCGAGGTCTGCTGGGCGGACAAAGCGCCATTTTGCTGCGGCTGCGCAAATGGCTGCTTTAGGCCTGGCGCACCAATAGAACATTGCAGCAGGACACGTCGGTTAATCCGTATAGCTTCGGCAGGCATCGACCCCTACGGCTGTCGAGGCAAGTAGTTGATCTGCGTCGCGGATGAGATCAGCGATCCGCCTGTCCGCAAGGCGATACCGGACGAACCGACCTTCGTTCCTGCGACTGACCAGACCGCAATCCAAAAGGCAGCGCAGATGGTTCGAGACATTGGGCTGACCAAGCCCTGTTTGGGTAACGATTTCCTGCACGCTGCGTTCGTCCGACAGTAGCGCATCGAGGATCGCAAGACGGCTGGGGTCGCCGAGACCCCGGAAGAGCTTTGCCCGCGGCTCAAGGGTGTCAGCTGCCGAAAGATCGTCTTGAATGTTTTGCAATGTCATATCATTATCCACTGATACGTTAGCGGCGACTTCTTTCGCACGCTACCTTCAAGAGGATCGCATATGAGCCGAGCAGATAACACCACATTGCCTACAACGTCTTTGCCGATCCGGATGCGGGTGCATGGCATGGACTGCGCCAAGGATGCCGCCGAGATCGAACGGGTCGCTCGGTCTGCGGGCGTGGCTGAAGGCGATGTGAAGGTGTCTGCCGCAACCCATGTCATGACATTGCGGATCGCCGAAGACGACTTGCCGAAAGTGCGTCCAGCACTGGACGCAACCGGCTATGGCTTTGAGCTGATCAAGAGCGGGGATACATCTTCCGATCCGGCTTACAAAGACCCGAGCTATCGCCGCGCGCTCTGGATCGTGGTCCTGCTCAATCTCGGCTACGGGGTGATCGAGATGTTCGGCGGGTTCCTGTCCGGATCGCAAGCTTTGAAAGCAGATGCCCTGGATTTTTTGGGCGACGGCGCAATCACCTTTCTGGGCCTGCTCGCTATCGGTTGGAGTCTGACATGGCGGGCGCGGTCGGCGATGATCCAGGGCGTGTTCTTGGGATTTCTGGGGCTTGGCGTTGTCGGCAGCACAATCTGGCGTGTCCTGAATCAGACGACACCAGAGGCCGGGTTAATGGGAGCCTTCGCCGTGGGCGCGCTGATCGTAAACATTCTTGCGGTGCTGCCGCTGCTAAAACACCGCAAGGGCGACGCCAACATGCGGGCCGTATGGCTGTTCTCCCGGAACGACGCCATCGGCAACCTCGCCGTGGTGATCGCTGCCGGACTGGTCGCCTGGCTCGGCAGTGCCTGGCCTGACCTCATCGTTGCTTTCGCCATCGCAGGGCTGTTCCTGCATTCGTCATGGATGATCATCCGGGATGCGCGGAGTGATCTGTCAGAAACCGAGTGATCTGGCGGAAAAGCTGACGTGCGAACCGGAAACCGACATTCGCCACTGCGCAGCGAGTCCGGAACTTTGGGGCTCGTTCCTGCCATTAGCTGCATCGAGCACTGAGGCCGGCTTTGCAGGACCTTGCCGCCGTTCACTGCATTTGCTCGATCACCGCTGCGCCTGCGAAGGACCCGTCAAGCAGGGCGGATTGTGTTGAAAAACTCTTATACAGCGCGTTGGGGCCAAATTTGGGAGAACAAAATTCCGAACTACTCAGATTTCGCCGGCGTCACGAGGCGCAATCAGTCCGTCGGAGAACGGTTTCCCACATTCCAGAAATTTGCAGTTGCAGCAAAGAGTTTTTCAACAGAATGGGCGGAGAGCTGACCTTTGCTGCAAGTGCGATACGGCGACGTCGGTGATCTAATAGCGGACATTCCTGGATTGCCGTCGCCGGTCTCATTGCGGCCTTCGCGATTCGAGTGATCAATGTCCGGCGCGGCGGAGCTGGCGCCCCCCCCCGCGCGCCAGGGGGCCTGATCCGGATGGCCGACCGAGGCCCTCACCCCAGGGAACATTCCGGCCCGACAGGCACGATGCCGGTGGGGTTCAGCGCCTTGATCGAGTAGTAGCCGCGCTTGATGTGGTCAATGCTGACCGTATCGCGCACCCCGGGGATAGCGAGGATACGGGCCTGGTAGCGGCTTAGGGCAGGGTAGTCCGCGATTCGGCGCAGGTTACACTTGAAGAGGCCGTGATAAGCCACGTCGAAGCGCACCAGCGTCACGAAGAGTCGCACATCGGCCTCGGTGAAGCGACCTCCCAAAAGGAACCCGCGACCGTCGCCGAGGCGCTCCTCGAGTTCATCGAGCATTGCGAAAACCTCGCAGAATGCTTCCTCGTAGGCGACCTGCGTGGTGGCGAAGCCCGCGCGGTAAACGCCATTGTTCAAGCTCGGATAGATGCGGTCGTTGAGCGCCTCGATGTCCTCGCGGAGGTCCGCCGGATAGAGATCGATGCTATGGTCGGCCAGATCTCCGAAACCGGAGTTCAGCATCCGCAGAATGTCGGCGGACTCGTTGTTCACGATGGTCCCGCGCTTCTTGTCCCAGAGCACCGGCACCGTGGCCCGGCCCGAGATCGTCGGGTCGGCCCGGGTGTAGATTTCGTGCATATAGGACGCGCCCTCGGCCTCGGTCGGATCGCCGAAGTGCCAGCCCTGGTCGGAGAGATCCGGTTCGACGACCGAGACCGAGATCACGTCCTCCAACCCCTTCAGCTTTCGGGCGATCAGCGTCCGCGACGCCCAGGGGCAGATCAGCGCGACATAGAGGTGGTAGCGGCCCGCCTCGGCCTTGAAGCCGCCCTCGCCGGTCGGCCCGGCGCTCCCGTCAGGCGTCACCCAGTGGCGGAAGCTGGAGGTCTGGCGGACGAAGCCACCCTTGTCGTCCTTGGCCTGGACCGGCTGCCAGTCGGCAACCCATTTCCCGTCTCGAAGCATGATCGTCTCCTTAATTCTTGAGCGTGATTGCGGTGCCCCAGGGATCGCGAACGGTCAGGCCGTTGGCATTCTTGATGCTTTCAAGCCCGGCGCTTTCAACCCGGCCAGCGATGGAGGCAATGTCCGCCGCATCACGGACAACAATCTCGATGGCATCGAGACCTGCCATACCCTCGGGGCGTTTGCTGGCCCGGCGGCTGTTCCAGATATTGCCGGCAAGCTGGTGGTGGTAGCCGCCGCTGCCGTAGAAGCTGGCCCCAGGATAGCGCGCCGCGATATCGAGGCCGAACACGTCGCGGTAGAAGCGGTCGGCTTCGCCCGTGTCGCCCACCTGAAGGTGGACATGGCCGATGCTGCCGTTCTCGGGGAAACCCGACCATTCGGTGCCTGCGGCGCTTTGCAGCAGACCCTGGAGATCCAGCGGGTCGGTGCTCATCCGGATCTCGCCGCCCTCGCCGTGCCAGGCCGAGACCGGGCGGTCCGTATAGACCTCGATGCCGTTGCCCTCGGGATCGGCGAGATAGAGCGCCTCGCTGACGATATGATCCGAGGCACCGTGAAGCGGCACACCCGCCTCGGCGATGTGAGCGACCCAGCGGGCCAGGTCGGATCGGGTCGGCATCAGGAAGGCGGTATGAAAGAGCCCGGCCTGCCGCGGGTCGAGTGGGGAAAGGCCTGGGTCGCCCTGAAGCTCCAGAAACGGCGTGTCGCCGGTGCCGAGGGTGACGCGATGCTCGCTGGTCGCGACCGGGCTGAGCCCCAGCGCCATCTGGTAGAAAGTGGAGACCGCATCGAGGTCCCGCACCTTGAGCCGGACCGCCCCGATACGCATCGGCGCGGTCGTCATGTCGAAGAAGTGGTCGACGGTGGTCATTGCAGGTCTCCTTGTGAAAGAGTGCGGCCGCGGGAGATGACCCGCGGCCAGCAAGGGAGGTCAGGCGAACTGGCCGAGGCGTTGGTCGAGCTGCGGCACGCGCAGCGCGAAGGCTCCGCGTCCCAGGACGGCGACGACGCCTTGCACGACCGCCCAGAACAGCGGGTATTCCCAGCCGCCGCCTTCGTTCGAGAAGCTCCAGCCGAAACCGGAATGCGCCCATGTCGCACCCAGGAGGACGGGGATCAGCGCGATCGAGACGAGGCGTGTGCCGAGACCGAGGATCAGGGCGATACCGCCCGCCAGCTCTGCGAAGATCGTGAAGTAGGCGAGCACGCCGGGCAGGCCGAGGCCTTCGAAGAAGGCGACGGTGCCGGGGATGGTAAAGGCGCTCACCTTCATCCAGCCATGGGCGAGGAACAGGACGCCGGTCGAGATGCGAAGGGCGGCGGCGGCGTAGTCGGTATGGGTCTGCGTGGTCATGTCAGATGCTCCGTGGGGTTGGGGATGTCAGGAAAACTGCCAGCGCGGCGCGATCCCGGTGCCGTGACCGAAGACGTAGCCGAACTGGATGTTGAGGAAGCCGATGGGCTCGAGGTAGCGGGCGTTGGCGAGCGGGCCGGCATCGACCGGCTCGAGGCCGATCTTGGCGGCCAGCGCCTTGACCGTCTCGCGCGCGGCCTCGTCATCGCCAGCGACCAAGGTCTGGATGGGCTGGCCATTGACCTTGAGGCCCGTGCCGTAGTGCTGGGCGAAGACCGTGTTGAACGCCTTCACCACCGTCGCGCCGGACAGCCTGGAGGCGATCTCTTCGGCCGCCGAGGTCTTGTGCCCGACTTGAAGGCCGGAGAAGTCCTCGGTCACCGGGTTCGAGACGTCGATGACGGTCTTGCCGCTGAAGTCGGCCTTGCCGGCAAGATCCGCGATGGCCCCGTAGGGCGTGGCGACGACTACCACCTCCGCCTTGGCGACGGCGGTAGAGAGAGCGTCGTTGCGGCCGATGGTTGTCACCTCGTGGCCGGCCTCGCCCAGAATCCGCGAGAGCCCTGAGCCGACATTTCCGTTGCCGATAACTGCGATACGCATGGCATTCTCCTTCGCTTTGCCGCCCTGCGGCGGCCTGTTGATCACTAAAGCGAAAGTAAGGCTTTCCCATATTCCATAAAATGACGATGTTATGGAATGACTATCGCGGATTTATTCTCAAAAGGGCGCTCATGGATATTGTCGACGAACTCAAGGCTTTCGTGGCCACCGCACGGACCGGCTCCTTCACCGCAGGGGCCGAGCAACTGGGGGTCTCGAACCGCCTGACCTCGAAATACGTGGCCGAACTGGAGGCGCGCCTCGGCGCGCGGCTGCTCCAGAGAACGACCCGGAAGGTGGGGCTGACGCCAGCCGGCGAGGATCTCCTCGCGCGGGCGCCAGCCGTCCTCGATGAGCTCGATGCTCTGCTGGGGTCTGTGTCAGAGGGGTCGCGCGGCCTGAGCGGGATCATCCGGGTCTCGGCGCCTGTGACCTTCGGCGAAGTCTACGTGGCCGGCATGTTGGCCCGGTTCGCCGAAGCGCACCCGGATCTGACTTTCGACCTCAGGTTGGACGATCGCTACGTCGACTTGGCCGCCGACGGCATCGATCTGGCGTTCCGGATGGGTGTGTCGGAGACGCTGTCACTCAAGACGCGCAAGCTCGGAACGTTTCACAGCTCACTGGTTGCGCATCCAGACTACGTGAATGAGCACGGGGCACCGAGAACACCAGATGATCTCTCTCAGCACGCCTGCATTGTCGATACCAACCGGCGCCAACCGCATCGGTGGACGTTTAGCAAAGACGGCACCGCGATCGTCGCCCAAGTGCGGGGCCGGTTCCATGTCAACTCGGCCCGGGCGGCAATCGAGTTGGCCTCGGCCGGCATGGGGATCGCCTATGCGCCGCGGTTCGCGACCGCCGACATGCTGGACACTGGCCGCCTCGTTCCATTGCTCGAGGATTTCGACATGGATGGGGGACCGGTTACCGTCGTTTATCTCGAAGGTCGGACCTTACCTCGAAAGATACGAACCCTCATCGACTTCGCTGCTGAGGATGTTCACGCCATGTCTTGACGAGCCATGAGAGGCAATCCTGGTCGGGTCAACAGCACCGACATGAATGGCACCTTCGGGTAAGTTGCGACGCAGCGAAAACCTCCCTGACGAAGGTCTGGTCTGGGCCCGTGAACGACTGCCTTCCACTTCCGAGAGAAAGGGCGGGAAGCGGCCGTCCACTGCATCTGCGGTCCAAGAATGCGTCAGCAGTGGTAGCCGACATTCATACAGACGTTGGTTCGGGATTTTCTCTGCACCGCCGCATGGCGGCTTGGAGCCCTTTCAAGACATTCCCAGCGTAAGCACAGTCCCCTGATCAGACGGCGTCCTGGAGCAGCGGACGCAGCGCCACCTCGACCCTTTCGCGGGAGGCAGGCTCGAGCGGCAGGATCGGACGCGGCGGGGTGATGCGCCCGAGACCGAGGATCTCCGCGATGGTAAACATCACGCGGAAGCTGCCGAACTCGCGGAACAGCGCCCAAAGGGGAGCGAAAGCGTGATCGATGCGCTCGGCTTCGGCCACATTCCCGGCCTGAGACGCGCGGGTGAGCGCGAGAGCGGGTTCCGGCAAGAGGCCGGCCACGACGCTATACCAGCAGGCACCGCCGGCGAGAAGCGCGTCCTTCGCCCCCCAGTCGCCGCTATAGCCCACGGCGAAGCCATCCGGCGTCACGGCCCGCAGGCTCCACATCTCGCCCGCGTAATCGCTGTCCGCCGGCAAAGGCATCTTGACCGCGGCCACGTTCGAGATTTCGGCCAGACGCGCGATCAGGTCCGGGCTGAAGGTGAATTTGGTGGTGCCCGGGTTGTTGTAGATGCACAGGGGCAGCTCGCCGGCCGCGGCGACGGCCTCGAAATGGCGAAAGACCTCATCATCGGTCAACGGCTGATAGGACATGGGCGCAAGAAGCAGGCCGTCCGCCCCGGCTTTCCGGGCGTCTCGCGCGAGGTCCTCGGCAACATCGGTCGTGAGAGCGCCGACACCGACGACAAGCGGTGTCCGTCCCGCCACGCAATCTACGGCGGCCCGGAGGGTCCGCTTGCGCTCTTCCGGTGTCAGGTAGGCGTATCCACCGGTGCTGCCGAGCAGTCCGATGGAATCCGCTCTCGCAGCCACGATCCGCTCGAGGAACCGTTGCAGAAGCTCGGATTTCAGCTGCCCCTCGTCATCAATGGGCGTGAGCGGGAAGGCCGAGAGGCCGGTGAACAAGGTCATGTGAACATCTCCTTCAAAAGCGTGACATGAGCAGGCGCAGGCCGGCGAACCCGAAGAAGGCGGCCAGAACGCCCTCGATTCCGCGTCGGGCCCGCCGGTAGAGGCGGATCATCGGTTCCGTTGAAAACACGACCGCGTAGCCGGTGAAGATCATCACGCTCAGGATTGCGCAACCTGCCAGAATGGTGGCCACATCATGCCAGGATGGCTCAGCACCGAGGCCAAGCGTGACGAGGGCGATCCAGGCCAACACGGCTTTCGGGTTCGCCAGATGCATGATCAATCCATGGCGGTAGAGCGCGGCCGAGGACGGAGGAGTATCGGATCGTGCCGGTCCGGTTGAGGTTGCCGGGTTGGAAGACAGCGCATTCTGGGCTGCGCGCCCCGCGAGGTAGAGCAGGTATAGGCCGCCGCAGATCTTCAGGAGGATCAGGGCCTCGGCATAGCGCGCGAGCAGCACGGAAACACCGGTGGCCGCAGACAGCCCCCAGAACAGCGATCCGGAGATGACGCCCGCCGCCAGGGCCAGCCCGGCTCGGCGACCATGGTTCATCGCCACGCCCATGATCCGAAGGGTGCTCGGACCGGGGCTCCCGGCCGCGATCACATAGGCGGTGAAGACGACGAGCAGGTGGTTGAAATTCTCCATGACGTGTCCTCTCAGGTTCCGGCCAGCAGCTTGAAGGCGATGAGCCACATTACCAGCGCGATGAGCGTCTCCAGGACGCGCCAGGCCGCTGGCCGCTCGAACATCGGTCTCAACTTGGTGGCACCGTAGCCGAGAGCGAAGAAGAACACGAACGACCCCAAAATCGCGCCGATCGCGAAAGACCCTTGGCTGTCGGTGAACTGCGTGGAAATGGTCCCCAGCAGGACGACCGTGTCAAGATACACATGGGGGTTCAGCCAAGTGATCGCGAGGCAGGCGATCAGCGTGCGGAAGAGATCGGTCATCGGCAGCGAGGAATCCGCGGCCAACGCCTCATTCGAGCGCAACGCGGACAGAAGACTCTTCACGCCATACCAGATCAGAAAGGCCGCGCCGCCGTAGCGCATCACCGGCTCGAGCCAGGGCAACCACTCCGAGACGGTGTGGAAGCTGGTCACCCCGACGGTGATCAGGATCGCGTCCGAGACCGCGCAAGTGAGACAGACAGCCAGGACGTGCTCGCCGCGCAACCCCTGTCGCAGCACGAAGGCGTTCTGCGCGCCGATCGCCACGATGAGGCTGAGGCTCATCATCATGCCGGTGAAAAAAACTGCGATATCCATATGTGGGCCTCTGGTTCAAAAAACTGCCCTTGGACTATTCGGTCGCAGTAGATTAGACAAATTAAAGACACTGATGCCAATAAAGGAAAACTAAATGGCTGTGGACTATGCAGCTCTTCGCGCCGTCGCCGCGGTCGTCAGGACCGGCAGCTTCGAAAGAGCCGCCGCTTCTCTCAACGTGACCCCGTCGGCTGTCTCGCAGCGCATCAAGCATCTCGAGGAACGCCTCGGCGCGGTGCTCATCGAGCGTGGAACGCCATGCACCGCCACGGACAAAGGCCTTGCGCTTTGCCGGCACATGGACCGCGTGGGGATGCTCGAAAAGGATCTCATGGAACATCTGCCTGAACTTTCCGGGGCGGAAGGTGCCGGACAGGTAACCCTCAACGTGGCGACGAACGCCGACAGCCTCGGGACCTGGTTTCTCGAGGCCATCGCCTCCTTCACCAGGGCCACCGACTATCTCGTGAATGTGGCGATCGACGACGAGGACCATACCGCCGACTGGCTGCGGCGCGGTCGCGTGCTTGCCGCCGTTACCTCGCTGGAACGTCCTGTGCAGGGGTGTCGTGTCACGCCGCTCGGAGCGCTGCGCTACCAGGCGACGGCGAGCCCCGACTTCGTTGCCCGATACTTCCCTGACGGCCTCACGAAGGAGGCGTTCCAACGCGCGCCCGCTCTCACCTTCGACCAGAAGGACCGGCTCCAGAACGTCTGGGCGCGCGAGGTTTTCGGGCAAGACATGTCATTCCCCACGCACTGGCTTCCTTCGACGCAGAGCTTCCTTGAGGGAAGCCTCGCCGGCATGGGGTGGGCGCTCAATCCGGTACAGCTCGCCAGACGCCATCTCGAGCGCGGAGATCTGGTCGAGCTGGCCCCCGGACAGATGCTGGAGCGGCACCTGTTCTGGCAGATCAATCGGCTGGCCGCCGACCAGCTTCACGAGCTGTCCCGGTTAATACTCACGGTAGCGCGGCGGGAGCTCAGCTCGCAAGCATGACGCTCATTGGAAACGACAGCTTTGTCCGCAGAGGCGACCTTTGACCTTCAAACCTGAGCGCTGTTTGGGTGGGCGACCGCGGCGAATGGCAGGAATGAGCCCATTCTGTTGAAAAACTCTTTGCTGCAACTGCAAATTTCTGGAATGTGGGAAACCGTTCTCCGACGGACTGATTGCGCCTCGTGACGCCGGCGAAATCTGAGTAGTTCGGAATTTTGTTCTCCCAAATTTGGCCCCAACGCGCTGTATAAGAGTTTTTCAACACAATCCGCCAAAATTAGTTGCTGTGATCGAAGCACGAACTGGTGCAGTAATCCAATCTTAATGCGGCCTAAGCAGATGTTGCTGATTAAAATTCGGGTAAACTTTTAGTTCGGCCGAACTACAAGAAAATTCGACCCTGTCAGTTGCAGAAAGTTCAATGAAGAACGTAGCAGGCGTCTGCACAACCGGGTAGCATTGCTCGTAAATTAGAACGGTAAAAACTATATGGCAGTAGCAGAAACAGCAGGGTTGGCTCCAGTCCTGGCATTCGCCCTTGTGGGCGCTTTGGGTGTGGGCAGCCAATGGCTTGCGTGGCGCATGCGCATGCCATCAATCGTGCTGATGCTGCTCGCCGGTTTAATTGTTGGCCCGATGCTGGGCATTCTCAATCCAGCTGAACAATTCGGAGATATGCTGGGGCCGGTGATTGCCATTGCGGTTGCGATCATCCTTTTCGAAGGCGGGATGACGCTAAATTTTCACTCGCTGCGCGACGCTGCGACGGGCGTCAAACGGCTGGTGATCTTGGGGGCCCCGCTTGGCTGGCTCGCTTCCGCCCTGACGTTGCATTATGTCGCTGGGTTAAGCTGGGCCACGTCTGCGGTGTTTGGTGGGATCATGATTGTCACCGGCCCTACGGTCATCGCGCCATTATTGCGGCAAGCCAAATTGCAAAAACGCCCCGCTGCCCTGCTGCAATGGGAAGCCATCGTCAATGACCCGGTCGGCGCATTGGCTGCCGTGTTGGCATTCCAAGTGGTTATCGTGATTGAAACCGCCAGTTCCGCTGGAGGAGCTGCGCAGGAGTTGGCAGTTGGTATTGGCGTGGCAACGCTGCTTGGTATTGCAGGTGGTTGGGGCATAGCCCGCGCCTTCCGGCTGGCTTATGTGCCTGAATATATGAAGGTCCCGGTGCTCTTCGTCGTCCTGCTCGCGGTATTTGCACTATCCGACTTTGTATTGCACGAATCTGGATTGCTCGCGGTCACGATCATGGGCATCTGGATCGCAAATGCCCATCTACCCAGCTATACAGAGTTGCGACGTTTTAAAGAACACGCGACCGTGCTGCTTGTCTCGGGCGTGTTCATTCTTCTGGCCGCGAATATGAGCTGGGCAGCCCTGCGGTCACTGGACATAACCGCACTTCTATTTGTGCTCGCGGTAATCTTTATCGCCCGGCCATTACCCGTGCTCGCAGCCTTAGCCTTTTCAGATGTACCTTGGCGCGAGCGCCTTTTAGTCGCGTTTACCGGCCCCCGCGGCGTGGTGTTGGTGGCAATTGCGGGCCTGTTCGGCGAACGGCTGGTTGAGATCGGCATCACCGATGCTGCCAGCATTGCGCCCCTTGCCTTTGCGCTTGTTGCAGCGACCGTAGTTTTGCACGGGTTTACGTTGACACCATTGGCGCGGCTCCTCGCGCTTACCGCGTCAGCAAACCCAGGAGTTATCATCTTGGGCGGATCGCGCTGGTCCGTGGCTTTGGCTGAGGCGCTGAAGAAAATGGATTTGCAAGTGATCATCGCCGATCCAAACCACGCCCATTTGCGCGGTGCGCGAGATGCTGGAGTCCAAACGTTCTTTGGCGATCTATTGTCTAAAGCCGCCGAAGAACGGCTCGACCTCGTGGCCTATGACAAGTTGATTTGTGCCACTGACAACGACGCTTATAACACGCTGGTTGCAACTGACCTAGCACCGGAATTCGGTCGGGAGAACGTGTATCAACTGAAACGTGTTCGAGAGGCCAGTTCGCGCCACGCTTTGCCAGCCACGCTGGGCGGTCAAGCAATCGGGGGCGGTAAGACATATTCCGAAGCCAATGCGCTTATCTCTGACGGATGGGAATTCCGTGTGACCAGCTTATCGGAGGAGTTCACACTTGATATGTGGCGCGACAAGAACCCCGATGCAATCCCGGTCGCAGAGCTTGAAAAGGGCGGCGAACCGCGCTTTTTAGGACCAGACCTCGGACCTAAGAACACAAGTGGCGTGGAACTTCTATCCCTTACGCCACCCAAACCGATGCAGCGTGAAAGCTGAACTACCCAACTATGGAAGAAGCTGATCTGCCAATAGAACGGGCCCCCACGAGATGCCAAAGCCGCTTCCTAACTCTCATGCTGGAGAACGTGAACGGCCCAGACCCGCCATTCACAATAGGGTCGGACGCTGCGGCGCAGTCCCCAGACCAGACATTCGTGAATCCTGCAGAATTTCGTGGTGCCGAATGGCTTCAAAGCGGACAGTACCTTGACCGGTTTGGTTTCCCCCCTCCCAGCAGCTACATCGGATTTTGATCAATCGCTGCACCCGTGAAGACTTTGGAGTAGATCAGGTATAGCGGATATTTAGGCACTAATAGACATCGAATTTCTCCGCACTGTCGCAACGCAGCTTCGGGCTATTTCATAAAATTCATGTTGTGTGATCCGACCTACCCCAAGCAGCGGGCAAAGGCCGGATCGAGGTCAAGACGCTTCTGACCAACAACTTTGCGCTTCTATCTACAGTCGTTAGTGGCTCAATTGTAGTAGACCAGTACGCTAACATTAGATTGCAAAGGCGGCCTCCAGCCTTCGGACGCTTCGTAATCCAGTGAGCTCCTGCTCCGCTCTTGGCGTTAAAATTTACCCCATGGCAGCACCAACATCATCAGGGTCACGGAAGGGAGTATCCCAACCGAATGTATCCATTCTTCTTTCGATACGCCGTTTGAGCACCAAATCATCAAATTACGAGGCGGATTGCGAAAGCGACCATTGCCAGCAGGGTAACGCTGGCAACCCACAAGCCGATGAACCAGAGCCAGCGCGTGTATCTGGATCCCTTAACCATCAATGGTAACCTGCCTCAGGATCAACCTTACCCCGGAACACCCAGTAAGCGTAGGCCGTGTAGGCAAGGATGATTGGGATCAAGATACCCGCGCCGATGATCATAAAGAGTTGAGCTCTGTAAGGGGCGGCCGCTTCCCAAAGTGTGACTTCCGTCGGAACGATATAAGGGAACATGCAGATTCCGAGCCCCGCGAAGCACAGGCCGAACATCGCCAATGCCAGTATGAAGGGCCAATAGTCGTGGCGGTGAATGTGAAGAGCCCGGAACATCAAAAATGCGAGGAAGAGGACTGCAGCGCCTACCATCACGGCCAGCAAGATGCGGGTGCCAGCGAACCAGCGCACAAAGTATCCTTCCTGCAAGAACGGAGTCCAAAGACTTACAACGCCGATGAACCCCACCGTCCCCACGCCCAAGATCCAAGCCCGGCTACGCATGCGATCCTGAAGCTCGCCATCAGTTTTCATAATGAGCCAAGTCGCTCCGAGAAGCATGTAGCCGACCATGACGGCGAAACCGACGGTCACTGAGAATGGGGTTAGCCAGTCCCACCAACCGCCCGAATAGGCACGAGCGGCTTTGTCAATAGTTATGCCTTGCAGCAGCCCGCCGAGTGCGATTCCTTGGCTGAGCGCGGCCACCGCGGAGCCTCCTATGAAGGCAACGTCCCAGACACCGCGCCAACGCTCAGTGCGCCAGCGAAACTCGAAGGCGACCCCTCGAAATATGAGCGCCAACAGCATAGCGATAATCGGTACATAGAGCGCCGGTAGGATTAACGCGTAGGCCAGCGGGAAGGCTGCAAAGAGTCCTCCGCCACCAAGGACAAGCCAAGTTTCGTTCCCGTCCCACACAGGGGCAACCGAGTTCATCATTACGTCGCGATGCTGTCGCTCGGGCTCTACGGCGAAGAGCATCCCGAGCCCGAGGTCAAACCCGTCAAGGATCACGTAGATGAGCACGGCGAGGGCAATCAGAAAGCCCCAGACAAAGGTGAGGTCGAATGCGACCCCTTCTACGATCGGCATTAGTCTTACTCCCCCTGATGAGCGGCTTCTGGACGCCGCATAGCTTCCTCGATGGCCGGTGTGATCCCGGCCGTACGAATGGGTCCCTTGGTGGCATCCTTCAGACGCGGTTCGTCGAAGACGGGCGGACGGCTCATCAGACGTAGGATGTAGAACGTGCCTGCGCCGAATACGGCGAAGTAGACCACAATAAAGGCGACGAGCGAGGTGCCGACGGCCGCTGCGTCGAGCGGCGCCGCGCTCTGAGCGGTTCGTAGCATACCGTATACCGTATAAGGCTGACGTCCGACCTCTGTGGTGATCCATCCGGCCAAGACCGCGATCAACCCTGAGGGCGCCATGGCCAGTGCTGCACGGTGCAGCCATGGCGCATCGAAAAGACGACCTCGCCAGCGTGCCCAGAGCGACCATGCCCCGATGCCCAGCATGGCAAAGCCCAAAGCGACCATGACACGGAAGGACCAGAAGACAATGCCCACGGGGGGCTGCTCGTCGTCGGGGATCGTGTCGAGTCCAGCGAGTGGGGCGTTAAGATCGTGCTTGAGGATCAACGACGACAATCTTGGGATGCCGACCGCGTAGTCGAGGGATTGCGTTTCGTCGTTGGGGATCCCGAACAGATAAAGCGGCGCGCCCTCCGGGTGACTCTCGTAGTGGCCCTCCATGGCCATGACCTTGGCGGGCTGGTGTTCCAGCGTGTTGATTCCGTGGAGGTCCCCGAGGAAGATCTGGATCGGGGCCACGATGGCTGCCATCCACATCGCCATGGAGAACATTGTTCTCGTGGCTTCGGACGCCGCCTCGCCCCGCCTCCTGCGACGCAACAGGTGGAAGGCCGCCACGCCACCCACGATGAACGCTGTCGTCAAGTAGGCGGCCGTCACTGTATGCATGAGTCTATAGGGAAACGAGGGGTTGAAAATGATCTCCCAGTAGTTCTCAGGCAGAAACTGACCCGTGTCCGGGTCGATGGAGAAGCCTGCAGGCGTCTGCATCCAGCTGTTAACACTGAGAATCCAGAAGGCCGAGAAGAACGTACCGAAGGCCACGGCTGCCGTGGCAGCCATATGCAAGCCCGATCCCACGCGCTCACGCCCGAAGAGCATGATCCCAAGGAAGCCCGCCTCCAAGAAGAAGGCCGAGAGCACTTCATAGGCCATCGGTGCGCCGATCACCGGCCCGGCCTTGTCGGAGAACACCGACCAGTTTGTGCCGAACTGGTAGGACATCACGATGCCCGATACGACGCCCATAGCAAAGGCCAGCGCGAAGATCTTAACCCAGTAACGGAAGAGATCGAGATACTTGTGGTCTTTCGTCCAGAGCCACAGCCCGTTGAGCACCGCGAGGTAGCTCGCGAGGCCGATGGTGAAGGCCGGGAAGAGAAAGTGGAAGCTCACCGTGAAGGCAAACTGAATACGGGCCAAGAGGACTGCGTCGAAAGAGGCGAGCATTAGGTGGTGTCTCCGTGGTGGCGGTAGTACGGGCAACATTGTCGCCCGCTGAGCGCGGCTTAGAAGGACAAGATGCGCACGTTCGGCGTCAGCAGGCGCGCGGCAATTGCAGTCGGGTCAGCGGGGTTGATACCGTCGAGTAGGACCTCGGGACCTGCGCCCTTGTTCGGCAAGTAGATTGCACAGACCTCGACCTGGGTGCCGGTCTCCATGATCTGCTGCATCAGTCCTTGGGGGCTCATGCCACGCGGCTTCTGCGGGTCGGTCGCCGAGGCGGGGGCGTCCTTCAGGGCCAGGTCGCCGGCTGGCCCGCAGAGCATGATCTGCGCTTCGGCACCTTGCTGTACCGCCTGCATGGTCAGCACCATACCCATCAGCTGGGTCTGTGCGTCCCCTGAGGCGAGGACCGTAAGCAAATCCGGCGCTTCCTGCGCCTGTACGGCCCCGGCGAGACCCAATCCGGCCAGCGCCGCGAATGCAAGACGTCTCATGTTGTCTCTCTCCTTTTCATGGGCGAACAATTGTTAGTCTTGCACATGCGTGGTCCGCAAGTAAGGGCGGTGTGTCGTCCAACCTTGCGGGAATAGACCCTTGGCCGCAACGTCGTCGATCGAGGGCGGAATGATGACCTCGTCACCGGGACGCCAGTCAGCAGGCGTGGCAATCTGGTGCCTGTCTCCCGCCTGAAGTGCATCGACCGTCCGCAGAATTTCATCGAAGTTGCGCCCCACGCTCATTGGGTAAGTCATCGTCAGGCGCAGCTTCTTCATATTGTCAATGATAAAAACCGAGCGTACGGCAGCCGTCTCGGACTGAGTGGGATGGATCATGTCATAGAGACGCGCGATTTTCAGATCGGGATCGGCCACGATCGGAAACCGCAGCGTAGTGTTTTGGGTTTCGTTGACATCGTCGATCCACCGCATGTGCTCTTCGACAGAGTCGGTGCTAAGCCCAATCGGTTTGACGCCGCGCTGTTCGAATTCGGCGCTAAGTTGCGAGGTCCGACCCATCTCGGTAGTGCAGACTGGGGTGAAGTCGCCCGGATGGCTGAAAAAGAAAGCCCAGTCGTCGCCGATCCAGTCATGGAAAGAGATGGGGCCGGTCGTGGTGTCAGCGGTGAAATCCGGGACGACGTCTCCAAGAAGCAAAGGCATGATGTTTCCTTTCAATTGGTTTTGCTACCAAATACCGTAGAGCGGGCGCGATCTCGGTGACATTGTCACTCAGCCTGCAAAAAGTTACATTCAATGTAGAACTTTGAGGGGGATACATCGATGAAGCTCACGGCATATTCGAACTACGCGCTCAGATCGCTACAACTTGCCGCGCTCAGGTCACCGGAACTTGTGCGCGTGGATGATGTGGTCAGGGTGCATGGGTTGGCTCGGCCGCATATCGTGAAGATCGTGCATGAACTGGGACAGGCTGGTCTTGTGAAGACAAGGCGGGGGAGAGGAGGCGGGTTTAGGCTCGCACGTCCTGCCGAAGAAATCGTTGTCGGAAATGTGATCCGGCTAACGGAAGGGCCGCTCGACATTGTCGAATGCTTCAATGCTGAAAAAAATACCTGCCCGTTGATCGGCATCTGCAAGCTATCTCGGGCACTGAGCGAAGCGACGAAAGCATTTATGGCGGTGCTCGATGACCTTACGTTGGCGGATATCGCGTCGAACAGGAGTGAGCTCTTATCCCGCATCACGCCATTAGAAGAGGGCATCGTCCGGCCATCGCGGAGGGGGCAATGAGCGTCGAAGACTGGACCGAACGATTTCAGGGGACCAGAGCCCTGCCGCGCGGCGTGAGGGATCGGCTGATCAAGGTGGCGCAGGTCCGCGCTTATCACAAAGGCCAGGAAGTATTTGGTCCGCGCAATATACCGGACAGCCTGTTATTCTTGCTGGAGGGCACAATTCGCGTGTCGCAGACTTCCGAGAACGGACGTGACATCGTGCTATACCGCGTGGATGCGGGCGAAAGCTGCGTGCTGACAACGGCTTGTATGCTGGCGGAGGAGGCCTACAGTGCTGAAGGTCTGGCGGAGACCGACATCCGTGTGGTCGCCCTTCCAAGGCTCGCCTTCGACACCCTCGTCGCCGACGAGGCGGCCTTTCGCAACTTCGTGTTTGCCGCGTACTCGCGGCGGCTGATCGATCTTTTGCGCGTGGTGGACGATGTTGCATTCGGGCGGATCGACGTTCGACTCGCCGAGCGCCTTCTCACTCTGGCGGGTGACGACCGGGAAATCTCTGCGACCCACGCGCAGATTGCGAGCGAACTGGGAACAGCGCGTGAGGTCATTTCGCGCGTGCTGCACGATTTCCAGAAGCGGGGCTACATCGTGCAATCGCGCGGACGGATTGAGGTCACCTGCAAGCCGGCCCTGCGGGCGCTTACCAACAGCGCTTAGCTGGCCGCCGATGAAAAATCGCCGCTCGGTGACAATATCACTGAAGCGATGTTGTGAAAGTTATATATCATGGTCAACTTTCAAGTTTGGAGGACGCCATGACGACTAATGTCGGAACCCTCGACCGTATCCTGCGCGCCGCGCTTGGGCTGGTCCTGCTCTATTTCGCTTTCTTCAGCGGTTTGCACCTCTTCGCCGAACCGCTGATCAAGTATGGTACGGCCGTCGTCGGCATCGTCATGCTCGCGACGTCGACAATAAAGATGTGCCCGCTCTACGCAATTTTCGGTATCAAGACATGCCGGGAGTGCTGAAATGGAGCTGCGTTAACACCCGTCACATCGTTCGTCGGCGGTCTGCGGATTGGTCTTAGCGCGGTGCTTCTGATGCTCGGGCTCGGCCGGAGCTTCCGTGCCAACCTCGGTCCGGGGTTCACATCGAGACACGGGGGCTGTGGGCAGTCGCGGCCGACAGCCGCGCGTAGCATCCTGATCAACCGTAACATTTGAGGAGGAAAAAGCGTGACTTACCCCATTGACATGACCATCAAACCCAAGGTTCAGGCCTTCTTTGACGAGGCTACGAATACGATAAGCTATATTGTGAAAGACCCGACATCCGATGCCTGCGCCATCGTCGATAGCGTCATGGACATTGACTACGCTGCCGGGCGGATCACTTATGACCATGCGGACGAACTGATCCGGCAGGTGCTATCGCAGGAGCTGAAGTTGGAGTGGATCATCGAGACCCACGTCCACGCCGACCACCTGTCGGCCGCCCCCTACATACAGCAGAAGCTGGGTGGAAAGATCGGCATCGGATCGAAAATAATGGTGGTGCAGGAGACCTTTGGAAAGGTTTTCAATGAAGGCACCGAATTCCAGCGTGACGGCAGCCAGTTCGACCGTCTGTTCGACGACGGCGACACCTACACGATCGGCAATATGCCGGCTTTTGCCATTTACACGCCGGGTCACACGCCCGCCTGTATGGTGCATGTAATGGGCGACGCGGCCTTCGTGGGTGACACGCTGTTCATGCCCGACGGCGGCTCGGCGCGCGCCGATTTCCCTGGCGGAGATGCGGCGACACTCTACGACTCGATCCAGAAAGTCCTGGCCCTGCCGGACGAAATGCGGCTGTTCATGTGCCACGACTACGGGCCGAACGGGCGCGACATCCAGTGGGAGACCACAGTGGGTGACGAAAAGGCGCACAACATCCATGTCGGCGATGGCAAGTCAAAGGAGGATTTCGTCAAGTTTCGCACCGAACGCGACGCGACCCTCGCCATGCCCAAGCTCATTATCCCGTCTTTGCAGGTGAACATGCGCGCAGGCGAGGTTCCTACCGACAAGGATGGCAACCCTATGCTCAAGGTGCCCCTCAACGGTCTTTGATGATAGCCTCGCGGATACAGGTCAAAAGGAGAAGACAATGTCAAACAACTCAACGGTGGAAAACCTGAACAAGGCGCTTCAAATGGAAATGAGCGCCGCGCATCAATATCAATTGCACGCGCATGTCCTCGACGATTGGGGCCTCAATTTGCTGGCAGACAAGATGCGCGAGGAACAGGCAGAGGAAATCGGACACTCCGACCTGTTCATCGAACGCATCATGTTCCTGAAAGGAACGCCCCAGATCGCTTTCGCCAAATCGCCCGAGCGCGCGGAAACCCTGCCGGATATGTTCAAGGCCGACCTTGCCGATGAAGAGGAGGCCATTGAATTCTACCTCACCGCGGCCCGGCAGGCCGATGAGGTCAACGATGTCGGATCGCGCATGCTCTTCGAAAAGATCGCGATGGATGAAGAAGGCCATAAGGCCTGGTTGGAGCTGCAACTTGAGTTGATCGAACGCATCGGCGACCGGGCGTACAGCGCGAAGATGGTTTCGGTCATACAAGACGAAGACCCATCTACTTGACGAAGTCCGCAGGTGTGATGGCGGCGCGTCGGTAACGGTCTTTGCTCGAAACCAACAGGGAGGAATGCGACGATGGAACTGAAAAAGATCTCGCCGAAAGTTACGGTGTCCCCGCAGATCGCAGCTAAGGACATGGCCGCGATCAAGGCTGCAGGCTATCGTGCGATCATTTGCAATCGCCCCGATGGGGAAGGCGCTGACCAGCCAGGCTTCGAAGAGATCGAGGCCGCTGCCAAGGCCGAGGGAATCGAGACGTGCTACGTCCCGGTTGAGTCGGGGATGGTGACCGATCAGGACGTTGCTGCCTTTGGCCAAGCGCTGGCAGAGGTGCAACGCCCGGTCTTGGCCTACTGTCGGACCGGCACACGCTCAGCAACACTCTGGTCGCTGCACGAGGCGAAAAAGCGGCCCGTCTCCGAGATCCTCGCCCTGACGAAGGCGGCAGGCTATGACATGAACGGTGTCGCGCGCCGCGTCGCCAACGGCGGCAAGACCCCGACCGGCACCGGGGATGCGCACTACAAGGTGGTCATCGTCGGCGCGGGTGCCGGTGGGATCGCAGTCGCGGCAAGCCTCAAGGCGCGCAAGCCAGACCTCGAGATCGCGATCATCGATCCTGCCGAAATTCACTATTACCAGCCCGGCTGGACGATGGTCGGCGGCGGAATATTCAAGGCACAGGAGACCGTCAGGACAATGGGCAGCCTGATCCCGGAAGGGGTCAAGTGGATCAAGGCCGCCGTCGCGGCCTTCGAACCAAAAAGCAACGCGGTCATCCTCGATGGTTGCCGCGTTGTGAAATACGATCGTCTCGTTGTCTGTCCCGGACTCAAGCTTGACTGGGGCAAGGTCGAAGGACTTGTCGACACGCTCGGCCGAAACGGGGTGACCTCGAACTATCGCTACGACCTTGCGCCCTATACTTGGCAACTGGTGCAGGAGATGCGCGGCGGCACCGCGCTCTTCACCCAGCCGGCGATGCCGATCAAATGCGCCGGCGCCCCGCAGAAAGCAATGTATCTCTCGGCCGACCACTGGCATCGGTCCGGTCGTCTCAAGGACGTCGATATCCATTTCTGCAACGCAGGCGGTGTGCTCTTCGGCGTGAAGGACTACGTGCCGGCACTGATGGAATACGTGAAGAAGTACGACGCGACCCTCGACTTTTTCCACAATCTTGTGGCGGTCGACGGGCCGGCGAAGACGGCCACCTTCGAGGTCAGCGAGCCGGATCAGGAGCCGCGGCATGTTAAGATGGCCTTCGACATGATGCATGTCTGCCCACCCCAAACAGCCCCGGACTTCATTCGAGTCTCGCCCCTGGCCGATCCGGCGGGCTGGGTCGACGTTGACCAGGCGACGTTGCGCCACAAGAGCTTCGACAACATCTGGGCGCTTGGCGACGTGATGAACGCGCCAAATGCTAAGACCGCGGCTGCGGCGCGGAAACAGGCGCCCACCGTTGCCGAGAACCTCGTCGCCGATATCGCCGGGCGCTCGTCCGTGGCGCAATACGACGGCTACGGCTCGTGTCCGCTGACGGTCGAGCGCGGCAAGATTGTGCTTGCAGAATTCGGGTACGGAGGGGCGGTGAAGCCAAGCTTCTCGGCCTTCTTGATTGACGGAACGAAGCCAAGCCGTGCCGCGTGGTTCCTCAAGGAAAAGATACTGCCGCCGATCTACTGGCAAGCGATGCTTCAAGGGCGCGAATGGATGGCAAAGCCGGAAAAGTTCGAGACCGCGGCCAAATGACCGAACGGCGCGCCGGCACCCTCTCCGCCGACGGCGCCTCCGCGAGGGGGGCGCACAAGCTGCGCCCGCTTCCCCAAATTATAATAGGTCTAAATGGAGCCACGATTTGCCCGCTATTTGCCGATGCTCACTTGTGGCCGGCACTGCGATGGGGCGCTGAACCGACTAACGAAACGCGGGACCGGGTTTGCCGTTAAGGCCGCCCCTCATCGCTACAGTTTACAAAGACCGTTTTCTGAGTATTGCCGGCATTCGCGCCCGATGCAGTATGACAGCTTGGCTCATGGCGGGATTGAGTGGCCGCTTACGAGTTTATGGTGCGATTCTTTTGCAAGCGCGGCGAATTCACACTTTCCGCCCCCTCGTGTCCACGGAGAGGACAAAGTTACGAACGGCCCAAACCGGACACTCACATCCCCTTTCGACGCCACAGCACGGCTTAACCAGATCGGCCATTCGTTAATTCCGCGACGCCGCGCGAGAAAAACCGATCGCCAAGGATTACGCTGCGCTCCCGCAAACACCCATACATTGCATGAATAATCAGGCCGAAAGACGTGCGTATGCGGGCACCTGCCCTCCGAGTTGCGCCTCGCTAACCGTGCCTTCCCCATCTGCGCACAGAGGTTGTGTGAAAACAATAGAATGTGCTGGCGGCGAAGTCTTGATATCGGAAACCCAGTCAAGACATGCGAGGGTCCGATGATATCAAACACAACCGCCAGCTACGGGCGCGTCGCCCGTTTTTTCCATTGGTGCATCGCGTTCCTGGTGCTGGCAGACATAGCGCTTGGATTGATCGGGAAGTTCACGCCGCACAGTGGCGATACCGTTGCTTTCCTTCAGCTGTTGTATTCGACCCATAAGACGATCGGCGTGACGATCTTGGCTTTGGCAGTATTGCGGGTCGGCTGGGCAATCTCGCAACCGCGTCCCGTGCCTCTCCATCCCGAACGGCGCCTCGAAACCTTCGCCGCGGACACGGCGCATTGGGTGCTCTACGCCGCCATTTTCGTGCTCCCGCTTTCCGGCTGGGTGATCCATTCGGCCGAAGTGGGATTTGCGCCAATCTGGTGGCCTTTCCCCCAAAGCTTGCCGTTTATTCCAAAATCGGAGCGCCTTGCCGGTGCGGCAGCCAATGTTCACTGGATTGCGGGGATCGTTTTGGCAACGATGGTCGCAGCGCATATCGGGGGCGCAATTAAACACGCGCTGATTGACCGCGATGGCACCTTGGCCCGCATGTGGAACGGACGGGCTGCCGGCAAGGCGGCCACTCACCCCGGCAAGACGGCCTCCGTTCTCGCCGCAATAGGGATCTGGACCTTTGCAATCGGCGGCGCCCTGACCGTGTTTTCCCCCGCTCACAACGTGGAAGCCGCGTCACAATTCCCTGCTAAACAGACCGAAGGATGGGTCGTGCAGGACGGCAGCCTGTCGATCACAATCAAGCAAATGGGGGCCGAGGTCACCGGCGGATTTGCCAATTGGCAGGCTGAGATCAAGTATGATGAAGTAACCGGAACAGGCACCGTTAAGACGGTGATCGATACGACCTCCCTTACACTTGGGTCCGTGACGGACCAGGCGAAAGGCCCCGAGTTCTTCGATGTCGCCGCCCATGATACCGCCGTGTTTCAGGGCAACATCGTGCAAATCGGCGGACCGAAGCACCAAGCCTCCGGCTCCCTGACACTGGTCGGGCAGAGTGTTCCCGTCACGCTCGACTTCGATCTCGAGGTGACAGGACGCACGGCCAAAGCCTCGGGCGGCACGGTTCTGGACCGCCGTGACTTCGGCATGGGAGTGGCCTACCCGGACGAAAGCTCTGTCGGGTTTGCCGTGGAGGTCCGGATAGAACTGGTGGCAACTAAGCCAGAATAGACCCTGCACCATCGAGACGAAAAAAGGGCCGCGCGAGGAATCGCGCGGCCCTTGTGGTAAAGTATGAGGCTTCGATTATTCAGCGGGCACCATTGCTTCGATCGAGATATCGATCGCAACCTCATCCCCGACAAACGGGGCGAACTGGCCCATGTCGAAATCCGAGCGCAGCAGCGTGGTTGTCGCGTCAAATCCGGCCCAGGGGCGATTTTCCATCGGGTGATCGCCCAACTGGTTCAGTGTGGCGTCCAAAACGACAGACTTCGTAATGCCGTTCATGGTCAGATTGCCGGTGATCTTGCCGGTCTCTTCGCCGGTTATTTCGATCGACGTTGAGGTGAATGTCACCAAGGGGTTCGCTTCGGCGCCGAAGAAATCTTCGCTCAGAAAATGCGCTTCGCGGGCGGGCCAGCCGGTGATGAGGCTCTTGGCGGGAAATGAAACAGAGACGCTCGATGCTCCCGGGTCTTCTTGGTCCAGCTCGATACTGCCCTCGAACCCAGAGAACATGCCTGTGGTGGTCGAGAAACCCAAGTGATTATAGCTGAACACGATCTGGCTATGGGATGGATCGAGCACATAGGTCATCGTTTCAGCCTGCGCCGCAGTCGCAAGCGTTGCGCCCATCGCCGTCGTAAGAAGGAAGTTTTTCATCTGAATCCATTTCTCCGTTTGAGATGCATACGTCACGTCAGATGCACCTAATTCAGGCGCGAAAATACGCAACTCTCTACCTTCAAACACTCTCTGTGCGTTATCGAACAGCGTGCGGAATGTTTACCAGCAGGCACAAAGATATCTGCCCAGAGAAGCCCTGAGTTCCATCTCGAGGACTTCGAATAGCGCCTCAAGCCGTAATCTCTCAAGTCTTGAATAGATTGAAAATTTCCCCACGATGGTTGCACATTATTCAGATTCCGGCGTGGTCCCACGGCCGGTTTGAAAGGCTGTTTGTGATAGAATGGCGATGAAGCGCATAGAGCTTCCCGCTTTGCCGCGCGGGCTATCGGGAATGCATGGCCATCTCTTCTTTGCCGCGCTCAGTAACATGCTAAAATGGAACCACCGCACCAATGCCTTAGAAAAGCATCGTTTCGGCCCAGTTCTGCCGTTCAGTCTCTGGCCGATCTCCGCGGTGTAGCTTCACTAAACCGGCCATTCTTGCAGCATTTTCTCTGCGGTAAGGTCGGCAGAGCGGACCTCCCGGCCATTCAGCCCATTAGTGGAGGTGACCGTTTTTCGCAGGTTGTTGAGCTATGCGTGCGGCGTAAGCTGAGGCTTGCGGAAGTATTTTGCGGATACAGGCGTCACTTAGGGCAATCAGGGAAAGCGGCTTTTCGACCAGGAGATGTCTGGCTGGACTCTGTAGATAGTCGGTGCGAACCCTATCTGAATTCCTTTTAAGATTGGATAACAATGCGGCGCAGCTGCCAGCGCAACCGTTCAGACCAGATGATACAAACTTTAGAACTTGCCGCCAAAGAAGAAAGCAAGGCGCCGAAGAACAATTCGGACCGCCAATTGGGCCTCACTTGCCAACGCGCGATGGTTCCTGAACGAGATCGAGGCCGAACCGCAATCGAACGGCGTCTTGTGCGCGCGCGGCAAGCGCGTCCACGTCGCCCAAGGTCGCTCCGCCAACATTGACGAGAACCAGGGCGTTGGTCTCTGAAAATGCGGCGCCGCCCAATCCGTGGCCGCGAAATCCGCAGAGATCGAGCATCTTGCCCGCCGGCAGCTTGACGCCGCCCGGGACCCGGTGGCCGCAGACGTCCGGAATGCGGGCCGCGGCGGCAATCGGCACGACCGGATTATGAAAGAAAGAACCCGCGTTTCCAGTAATCCGCCAATCAGGCAGCCGAGCGCGCCGCCGCGCCAACACGGCGTTCATGACCTTGGCCGGTCCGTTCGGAGAGGCGCATCCGGACAGGCCTTCGTGTGAGAGAACGGGGTCCCATTTGGTCGGTAGGTAAAGCGTAATCCCGGTCACCAGAAAGCGCCCGGGCTCGTTTTTGAACCGGCTCTGGCGATACCCGAAGCCACACTCGGCGGCTGCCAGTCTACGTGGCTTCCAATCCGCAGTATCGATGACATCGACGCTCTCGGCCAGGTCGCTCAGCTCGACGCCGAAAGCGCCGATGTTCTGGATCGGAGCGGCCCCGGCTGTACCCGGAATCCCCGCAAGGTTCTCGAGCCCGCCGAAGCCCCGTCCGACGGTCCAGCGGACGATGTCATCCCATGTCTCTCCTGCGCGGGCGGTAACGCGGACGCCGCCTCCGACATGCTGCAACCGGCGGCCGCGCGCGCCGGCGATCCCGACCACCGCGTCGATCTTTTCGGCCAGCAGGCAGTTGCTTCCGCGCCCAAGCATGTGAAATGGCAGGCCCACGCGGTCCGCGAACTGCGCGGCCGCGATAATCTTGCTCTCGTCGGTCAGAACGCCGCCGTAGCTGGCACGAGACCGCAAACCGAGCGTATTGCGCCCGCTGAGGTCAAACCGAGGCACCAGCGGGGCGGGCGGCTCCCTCATGGATAGGCTTCCCGCGTAAGTTTAGGCCGGAACATCAGGTCCTCGCCGCGGTCCATGCCGATATTGATCCGGAACGCCTCGGCAATGCGCTCGGAGCGCTCGACGAAAAGCTCGGCGGTCTTTTGGGGGCAAATCTGCGTGACCGTGTGCCGGAACAGCGCCAGCCAGCGCCGGAAGTGATCGTCGTTCAACTCTGAAATCGCAAGGTGCTTGGGCATGGGCCGACCCTTGTAGCGGCGTGTGCCAAGAAGGCTCGAGCACCAGAAATCCTCGATCGAGTCGAGATGTGCCTGCCAGCGATCGTCCGGTACCCGAGCGCGAAACACCGGGCCGATCACCGGGTCCTCGCGGGCGGCCGCGTAGAAATGATGCACGACCTTGCGGATCATCGCCTCGTCGAGGCCTTCGGCTAAGGCCTCGGGAAAACGTGCCACGAGGCGGGGCGGCGCGTCCATCAGGATGCCTCGCGGATGACGTAGGTGCAGCGCCGCCCGCCGCTGACGATATGCTCCACCCGCTTGACCGAGATGCCGTCACCCAGCACGTTCTCGAACACCGACTTCTCAGCACGGCAGAATCCTTGGCAAACCGTCGCCGCAGCGCATATCGGGCAGTGGTTTTCGACCAGCCGAAACTCCCCGTCCTCGCCTTCCTCTGCAGCCGCCATGTAACCCTCAGCATTTCTCAGTTCGACCAGTTTGCCTAAGCGATCACGTAGGGACACACAGTCAGCCATCGCCTCTTCATAAAGCGCTTGCGTCTTCCACTCGCGCGCCTGGATAATCCGGTCCAGCGCTTCCTCGCCCAGGACGCCCGAGATGCTGCGCAGGATGTCCACGGTTAGCGCAGCGTGGGTGTCGGGAAAACGGGACTGACCCTTCTCGGTTAAGCGCCAGCGTACTGAGGGCCGGCCGCGCCCGAAGGGCCTACGTTCGTCGGCCACGAGGTCATCCTCTGCCAGCTTTAAAAGCTGCTGTCGTGCTGCCTCTCCAGTGGTGCCGAGACGGGCTCCCACCTCGGTCGAAGTCAACGCGCCATGCATCTTAAGAGCCATCAGGACGCGTTCGGAGGCGGAGCGTGGCGACCACACCTCTTTTTCCAAGACATCACTTGACATATTGACTCCAAAAGTTTTCAAAGTACCTGCTTGTTTTAATAACCCGTCGCACCGCGCGGCGCAACCGCACCTATCAGAGGGAGCCTGACATGGCCTTTGAACTGCCAGCCCTTAACTTCGCCCACACCGCCCTCGAGGGCCTCGGGATGAGCACCGAAACGCTCGAACTGCATCACGACAAGCACCACGACGCTTATGTGACTGCCCTCAACGGTTTCGTCGAAAGAAACGCGGACCTGCAGGGCAAGTCGCTGGAGGAAATCATCACCGCGACCTATGGCGTTGCCGACCGTGAAGGCATCTTCAACCAGGCGGGCCAGCACTGGAACCACATCCACTTCTGGAACGCGCTCTCGCCCAATGGCGGTCGCATCCCCGGCGCGCTTGAAAAGAAGCTGACCGCTGACTTCGGCTCGGTCGATGACTTCAAGCAGGCGTTCAAGGCTGCGGCCACCGGGCAGTTCGGGTCCGGCTGGGCTTGGCTGATCCAGAAGTCAGATGGCAGCCTTGGGGTGACGAAAACGCCCAATGGGGTAAACCCACTGGCTACCGGCGAGGGGACCGCGCTGCTCGGCCTGGACGTGTGGGAGCATAGCTACTACGTCGACTACCGCAACCGCCGTCCGGATTACGTCGACAACTTCTTGGATCGGCTCGCGAATTTCGAATTTGCAATGGCCAACCTCGCCTGATCAGCCGCTTCCCATGCGCGCGTTAGGCGCGCATGGGCCTTCCTCGAACCAAGAGTCCGCCATGACATATGTCGTCACCGAGAACTGCATTGCCTGCAAATACATGGACTGCGTCGAGGTCTGTCCCGTTGACTGTTTCTACGAGGGAGAGAATACACTCGTCATCCACCCCGACGAATGCATTGATTGCGGCGTTTGCGAACCCGAATGCCCCGCGGACGCCATACGACCCGACACGGAACCAGACAGCGAGCGTTGGGTCGATTTTAACCGCAAGTACGCCGAGATTTGGCCTGTCATCACCGCTGCCGGCGAGCCGCCCGCGAATGCCGCCGAGATGGACGGCATACCGAACAAGCTCCAGACGCATTTCTCGTCCGAGCCCGGGCAGAAGGAGGCGTCATGACTGCCATCGCATCCGCAAAAACGGACCAACCCGCTAACGCGTTCCGCGAGGCCATGGCATCACTTGCGGCGACGGCATGTGTGGTTACGGCCGCCTATGCGGACGAACGCGTCGGGCGCACGGTGACGGCGGCTCTGTCTTTGGCCGTCGACCCACCCTCGCTGCTGGTCTCGATCGACGCCGGCGCGAGACTGTCTTCGCTGATCCGCGCGAGCGGCGGCTTCACATTTGCCATGCTGCAAGCCGATCAGCAGGCGGTGGCCCAGGCTTTCGCAGGCAAGGTTCCGCGCGACCGGCGCTTTGATCATGGCACGTGGGAGGCTTGGCCATCCGGTCATCCCCGTCTGCGTGGGGCGATGGTAGCGATGGATTGCAGCCTCGCCGGAGAAATTGAGACGGAAGACCACGTCCTTTTTGTCGGGCGGCCGCGGGCAATAGATCTGGCCAAGACCCGGCAGCCCCTCATCTGGCACCACCGTCGGTTCACCACCGTTCGTCCACTTTGAGCGAACGGCCTTATCCCTTTAGATACAATATAGAGGAAAGCCCATGTCTATGATCCCCTGGCGCCACATCTTCGCTGGCGCGATTGTCGCATTCTTCCTTTTGGGTGGCGCCTTGAACATCTTCGCCAGCACAGAGATCCGCGCGGACTATGACCGTTGGGGCTATCCCGACTGGTTTCACTACATCACCGGCCTGCTGGAATGGACCGCGGCCGCACTGATTGCGCTGCCTCGAACACGCCTGCTCGGCAGCGTTCTTGCAGGCTGCGTCATGGGCGCCGCGTCCGCGACAGTTTTTCTGCATGGAGAATTCGGTCATGCTGTGACGCCGCTGGTCATACTCGCTCTTGTCGCGACCAACGGATGGCTGACCTGGAAAGGTAAATTTAAGTAGCTAGCTTGGTTTTGCCGCAACAATTTTTCGGTTTGCCAGCGTCTACCGCGGCGTATCCATTTGCTGCATTAAGGGCTTTGTCAGGTTGCTGACACCGCATCGGGCCAGCTACCGAGCGCCCAAAGGGGGGTCACTATTGGGCTCTGAATCAATTTCGGTGCAGCTTGGGGGTTCCTTCCTATCAGGACGCTGCAACGAGCCGGGCTCTGAGCAGGTCGATGTTCGCCCGGCCATACATCTGACGTTTCAGGGTCTTGAGACGATTGATTTGGCCCTCGGTTTGCCCGTTTGACCACGGCTCCCGGAGGGCTGCGGCGACTGCGGCTTGATCGCGCCGAAGCCCGCGGGCGAAGGCGCCGAGCAGCCCGCTCTCCGCTTCCTCCAGCCATCCTTCCAATGCGCCTTCACGAGCATTCCGGACCATGTCCGTGAACCGGTCGGTTAGCCTTCGGGCAGTGGCGAGCGCTGGCAGCGCGGCCTCGATCCTTGCAACCTGGATTGCGTCGGCCTTGTTCAGGTGGTCTCTGCCCATGGTCAGGAGGCGCGCAATCTTGCGCGCGGAGGGAGACTTTCCAGTTCCCTGCGGCACTGCTTGCTCGGCTCGGCGCTGGCGTGTTGTCCATTCTCCGACGACGCGAAGGCTGCCCTGGAAGCCGTCGGCGCGCAGCCTGCGCCAAAGTTCTGCGCCATTCCGGCAGCCGCCAGCCCATTCCCGTTCCAACCGCAGTAGCCAAGGGGTGAGACTGCTCTGGCGGATTCGGAAAACGTCCTCACGCTCCCCGCGAACGATTTGGCGAACCAAACCGCGGCTCAGCCCGGTTAGGCGAACGATGCGTTTGATGGGAGTGCCATCATCGGCCATCTGGCGAACCATTCGATTGGTCTGCTGACGACGCAGGAAGCCCTCGTATTGCAGCCTTTCCGCCGCCGTCAGCAGCTTCGGATCGAGGGTATTCGCCCCGGTCGCCTTTCGGATGGCAGGCATGTTCCGCTGTACTGCGGACGGGAAGGCCGCGCTCACATTCTCCAACAGGTGCCAGCGGTCGGCGACCTGAACCGCCTTTGGCAAAGCCCTTGAGACTGCACTGCCATATCCCCCGTTGCGGTCACGGGCGACGACCTCGATCCCTGGCCGGGCCCGCAGCCACGCCTCGACCGTAGCAGGCTCCCGGTCCGGAAGAAGATCGATGACCCGGCGCCGCTCCAGATCGCAGATCAACGTGCCGTACCGCTGACCTTTGCGCCATGCCCAATCATCGATGCCGATGACGCGGAGTTCGCTTCTGACAGCCTTCGCCGTGCTTCGAATGCTGCGCAGAAAGGTATCCTTGCTGGCCGGCAGCTGGAGCCGTGCAGCAAGTGCCTGTGCTGGACGTCCGCCCAGTGCCAAGCCAAGGTGCCGGACCAGCCCTTGCAGACGGGAGGTGCGCCGCGCATACGGCCGGGTCACGGCAGGCGGAAACCGCTCTGCGAATATCTTCGTAGAGCAATTCATGGCGCGGCACCGAAAGCGACGAACCAGCAAGACCAATTCCACAGCCCGGCCATGAGCAGGCAGATCAGCCGGACGACGCCGATACCTGCTGTGGACATGACGCGAAATCGTGCCGCAGTGCGGACAGGCCGCCGTAGTTTTGACGGAATGTGAATGGATCCGGATCGTGTTTTCGACAAGTTCGATCTGATCGGCCTTGAGACCTGCGGGTAGAAAATCCCGCCGTGAAAAGTGCAACGCCATCGGCAACCTCCGCGAAAGATGGCCGAAAGATAGCGTTAGCCATGCCAGAACTGCACCAAATCTGCGTCAGAGCCACTATTGGATGCCGAAAAGGGGTCATGATTGCTTGCCGATTGACACGGAGAGGACTGAACTTACAAATGCTGCTCGTGCAGAGTATCAGCATATCTCTCGACCACACCTAGCTTGCATTCTGATCATGCGTGTTACCGGTCGCCGGATACGAAAGTACTGCTTCGATTGATGTCCCATTTTATTTGAGGGTCGTCTATCCGTTGAGCTGTACCGAAGTTAATCAACCATCTTCGGGAGACACGACGCAAGGCTGAGATGGCAATCTTCAAATACGTAAACGGCCTTCACAGTCCGCGCCGCCAACACTCAGCATTGGGTTGGAAAAGCCCGGTCGCACTCGAACGAAAGGTGGCTCAAACGAGCACTTGGGGCGGCACAAAAGCGCTGCAGGTCCGGACTTAGCAGCCTCAATTATCAAGTTCCTGGTAACTTAAGAGAAGTTACGCGAGATCGAAGTAACTTGTGGTAACTTTAATCTTTTGGTTGTTTTGGTATCACTTCGGTAACCTATTGGTTGTGGGGTGCCGGCTTCTGAGGTGGTCACGGAAAAAAGTGTTGTCGGACTTGACCAGATCACTTTCATTTTCATCGTGAGTTAACCTCTTTCTTCGAACTTTCCGGGCCGGCCTTGCGTCGGAAGCTGTGCTATGACCCTAAAACGTCGGCTTCCATGAAGGGCCATAGCAAACACGAAAGACTTCCGTGAGCGCTCGGCTCACATTTCTCATTAAAAGAATTTTGCCCCCACAGCTTCGATGTACGTAACGACTTGATGTGCTTTGCTCGCCTGTACGAGTTGCATCGCAGTTTGGTCATCAAAGCTCGCCAGTGGTTCGGGCCTGTACCACTGATAAGCCATGACCAAGGTAGCGAACTGGGGCCCCACTTTGTTCAGTACATCCACAAGGTTGTCTAATCGGTTCTGCGTCTCATTCACATCATCTGCGGGCCTTGCAATTCCCCCAGGTCGAGCCCGGCTGCTACGGATAATTCAGTGACGGAGGTCCGCAAGATGAACGCGACTTTTCGTGCATCAGCTTGCCCGTGGTGGTTGAAATAATCGATTGAGTGCATCGCAATCACTATTTCGACGAGGACGTTTCTACAGCCTTGTGTCCTTTCTTTCTTCATCTTCGTCTTCGACTCGGGAAACGCCCTGGTTCTCAGGCGTTTGAATTTCGGCAAGTCGTTCCAGGGGCGCCGACTCGACGAACCGTCTCACGAGCTCCATATCGGGGCCAGTGCTCTTTGCCGATAGGTGATAGGCGCGCCAGGATACGAATAGAGCTGCCCCGCTGGCGACTATGACCGTGATTGAAAAAATTGCTTGGGGGCTCAGGAAGGTATGGGCTTGATCTGCACTGTAAACCAAACAGTCTTCGATGTGACCTTTCAAGTACCGACTACGGCTAAGCATCGCAGAGCCCCGCGGAAACTTGATCTGCCTTGATGCAAGCCTGGACCTCGGACGGGGTGAGTCTAAGGGCGTCTCCGAGACCAACCCTGCCATGGAACATTGCGCCCAGTTCTTGCTGGTTTGCACGATCGCCCAAACGGTACCATCGGGTCGACGTGCGGGCCCAAGCACCCTCTTTGTCCAACCCACAAAGCCGAGACGTATGGATGAACTTACCCCGTAGAGTTGGGTGCCCATCCTGCGCGCCAACTAGGATCGCGCCCCCGTATTCTGTATCAAGGATGGCAGACCAGTGGGAGAGGGTTGGCGCTTGATTAAGTTCGGCGGGAGACGGTCCCACCTTGCCGAGCTCGAGGGACCGCCGCGTCATGCGCGTCATGAGCTCGACTATCAGTTTTTCCCTGCACGATACCCAATTCTCTATTGGAAGGCTCAGCTTTTTGCCCACGTCTACATACGTCACCTCTGGGGTGATTTGCTCAAGCGCAACGTGAATTTCGGGCGGTATGGATTCGGCTACGGCATAGGCAGCGCCATCAGTATCAGTGATTACAAATGGTGCGCACCGTCTTATAGTCTCAAGAAATTTGAGGTCAGCCGAGTTAGGATCCATCGTGGCTCACCCAAAGACCTGCTTCTAACAAATATTCACTCTCTGTTCGAGAGAACTCCCGACAATATCCCACGCTCACGTTCCGAACGTCGGTTTGTCCAACCATGGCGCGTAGCCGGCGATGTGAATGGCCAAAGAACCATGCTGATGGGGCAAGCCTCGCAATGAGGTCTGTTAAATCAGAGTGAAATGCGGGTGTAAGGCCATCCACCGGTCCTGCGACCGACAGATGGGGCCCATGATGGGTCACAACGACTGTGCGACCTGCCTTTCCACAAGGGTGGGGGGACATCAACTTGTCCTCAAGCCAAGCGCGGTGGTCGCGGTGAACGCGAAGCGTATCAGCTGGCTCTATTTCGGTCGCTGAAGGTTGCCACGATATCCCGTCCCCGTAATCCGAACCTGCGGGGGGACCAACCCGTATACGGGAGTAGTCCCGCATGACGCTTCCAGCGATGCCCATCGCCGTTTCAGCGTCCGCCAACAGATCGAAGTCTGTCCAAAGCGTGCAACATATGAACCGCGTATCGCCGTGAAGTAATTCTTCTTTCTGCACATAATGTGCGCCGACGGACTGAGCGTGTTCAGCGAGTAGATGGTCATCCGAAAGTGTGCCGCCATAATAGTCATGGTTTCCGGGCATCACATAGATGCGTTCTGGCGGGACGTGCAGCGTCAATTGAGCGAGCCCCTTGACCCATCTGCGGGCAGGCCCGTCCGTAAGGTCGCCGGCGATGATAAGCCCATCAAGAGTGTCGTTTACGACGGCATGAAGTCCCAGCGAAGCAATCGGATCAGTGCCTCTGTGCTCGTATGTATTGGCATGCAAGTCCGAAAGAATGGCGATCCGGCCGCTGTGGAATGGAATTGTGAGTGTCATGTCGGAAGTCCTCACCAGTGGGAAGCTGATTTCCCTTCCATCTGACACTTTGCCGAGACTTGAGTCAAGCACCTGTTTTTAAACGATTTTATAAGAATATGCCTAGTTCTTTATTAGCAAGATTTCAGAATTCAGTATATGTAGCCAAATATGGATATTCAGAGGGTGTTTCTGCTGTTTTTCGCAGAACTGGCGCTTCTGAATACAGTCGTGGTTTCAAATTTCGCAAAAGAGCAAGGGCCAGTTAAAGTCTTGCGCCGCGAGTTGTTCACGGCACCAATGTTGGCCGTGTTACCCCTGTCTCACGAGCTTGGGCGGAAAACAGTGCTCTTGCCGGGAGATTTCGATCAGCGCCCATTCATCGCACTCGGCGCAGAAATTGGAACCCGCTCCGAAACAGATGCATTTTTACTCGCGGGCGGTGCTCGTCCTCGGATCGTTGCCGAGGCGCAATTGTCTGCTTCGATCTGTGAATTGGTGGCCGCTGGGGCTGGAGTTTCAATAGTAGAGCCTGTGACAGCAACGCATTTTGGCAATCTCGGTAAGATTCTGGTGCGCCCTTTGTCGCCTGTTCAGCCCTTTCGATATGACCTGCTTCTGCCAGCCACCCGCCAACCGTCGCGCATAGCGGAGCAGTTCTTGAAATTAGTTGAAGCGCGATTTGACACGCTTCTTGGTGTTCATGGATAGTGTCTTGGGCGAATTTTCTATCATAATGAACGTGCGGGCCGAACGGCTGCATTAGGAATGCCGCAGCGCGGCAACGGCAGGTCAGGCCAGGGTCCGGGTAGGATTGCCCCCTGCAAAGTATGCGTTACTGCGACTGCGAATAGCTTCAAACTCGGCACAGTCACTAAGGGCTCAAACCGGACATTGCCTACGGAGCTGTCAAATGACCGGTTTGGGCCGTTCGCGAATTCGTTGACCTTGCTGGATCGAAGTGGCTTCAGCCTACTCAGTCTTCAGGGGTGCGCGGGTCGAGTGCGACCGCCGCGGGGGAGATATCTGGCAAGGGCACGAACTTCTCTCGCCCTTCCACGGGCAATGCGCGGCCTGTCCGCATGGTCAATAAGACGAATACCGCGTAGCATATGGCTACGCCGGATTCGAACAGGAAAAAAGAGGCGGGCCCATATACCGACATCAATGCCGAGGCTAAGAGGGGCCCAATCGTGGCCCCGATTGAATAGACCATCAGCAAACGCCCCGAAGCCGCCACGTAGACGCGTTTTTGCAATCGGTCGAAGGTCTGCGCAACACATAGGGGATAGATACTGCTGATTGCGCCGCCGAAGGCGAGCGTTACGGAGATCAGTAGCGGAAAGGAAAGGTCATACGCCAGAGCTTGCGACAGCAGCCCCCATGAGATCCCAACGACCAGCAATAGGCATGACATGACAATCCGCCTGTCAAACCGATCAGCCAACATCCCCACGGGAAGCTGAAAGCTCAGACCGCCAAGCACAACCGTGCTCATGAACAGGGCTGCATCTGGTACGGTCAACCCAATCTGCCGGGCAAAGACCATGCCAAGCGCATAAAAGGATCCGACAAGCATACCCGCCACACCAGCACCGACTACGCCTACTCGAGATGCGGCGAACAACTGACGAAGAGCCAGAGGTTGCGAGGCGTTCAAGTCGGGTTCGCCCAATCGTGTCATGGCGATTGGGATCAGCGAAAGACCAATAAGGCAAGAGGAGATCATCAGGTGATCACTGGCGCCCACGGTCCCGGTATTGATCAAGGTCTGCCCTGTAGCGATCGCCAGATAGAGAACGAGCATATAGGACCCCAGAACGCGCCCGCGGGTCTCGTTATTGCTGCGATCGTTCAGCCAGCTTTCGATGGAAGTCGTCATGCCGGCAATGCAGATGCCGTTGATGACACGCAACACGGCCCATGCCGTGGCAAATTCGAAAAACCCGTAGGACAGACAAACCGCCGCCGTCAGCGCAGCGAAGGCGGAAAATGCGCGGATATGGCCGATCCGCAAGATGACACGCTTGGCATTAAGTCCACCGAACGCGAGTCCCAAGTAGTAGGCGGCCATGACCACACCGGTTAGTGCCACGGAATAGCCGACCATCGACATCCGCAGCGGCAGGACTACACCCAACAGGCTATTGCCTGCGATCAGCAAAGCTGTCGCGCCAAACAGGGCTTTGACCGGTGCGATCTGGGTGAAAAACCTATGCGTCATGGCTGTAGCGCTTTCCTCAAGAACGAAGGGGAACGAAAAAGCCCCGGCCGAAGCCGGGACTTTTAAAAGGGGTGCAAACCTCTACGCGGGCCCCGCGCAGTTAAGGGGCAGGGGCTTCGCTTTGCGGGGTCATCGAATGACCGAGGGCAGCTCCTGAGGCCGAGGAGGCATGGCAATCTTCCCCAGTTGCATAGCCGAGTGAATGGCCGCCATGCCGAGGAGAACTGCGAACATCGGGTTGGCGAACTGACTGCGGCTATGTTCGCGGCCCGGTGGGCGCACGCTGACGGGGGCACCGCCATCGTCCTCCCATCGGGAGACACATTCCATCGACGGGCCGGGAGTCTCCTCTTTTTTCACGCGCCTGAGTTCGGGAAACAATTCTTCGAAATCTGCTTTGCAAAGCATCATGGCCTTGGTCCTTTCATGCCATCGAACGAGGAACGTGCCGGGACCCCTGGTCTGGGCCCCGACGCAAGATGCGAGAAAGAGGCGCGTTCAAACGCGCTCTGGTCGCGCCGAACCAGCGGTTCGCCGCGCTGACGCATCAGCTTCCATTTCTCGGACGATGTGTGAAATCTCACCGCGATACAGGCCGATATCGCGGAGAATCCGATCATCGAGTTCTTGCAGCGCCGCGATGGTCCGCTGTCGCTGCCAATGTTTGACAACGGAGTTCAGCCAGCGGCGCAGCTTGCCAGGCCGAGCTGGCTCGGACCGCAGGGGTTGGCGAGGCTGGTGCGGCTGCCGTATGTAGGGTGAGGTGTTCAGAAGGTAGGCGTACATGTCAGGCTCCTCAACGAGAAGGTTGAACCCGGACGGTCGCCCACGCCTTCGTGCCAGCGCGCCGCATGCGCGTCGGGCTGGCCGAAATCATAGGTTTCCGTCGCATCGATATATTTTCAGATCGAGCAAACCCCGTGGTTGGAACGCGCTCCATTGCGCTGCTCCGCCCGGGGCTACAGGCGGTTCAGTGTATTCCCTGCGTTGAGCAGGAACCTCGTATGAAAACTGAACATGGTCATACCCTCTACATGGGCCAGCCTGCGCGACTTATCAAGCTCACAGAATGGCCTTGCGACCTTTAGCCTCAGAAGCACCCAAAAGCACCTCGCGGGTCAATTCGGCTGGCCGCTTTCATCGTCAAAGCGCTCGCGGGGAGCACCGAGGCAAAGTAGCTCAAGACTTTAAGGAACGGACGCATAGGACTTTCTTTCTTAAAAGTTTGAATCCGATGGTAGACGCCGACTGCTATGCTGCAAGGCGGGATGGGCGGCGGCCACGACATGTTGCACAGGTGAGCGCCGTGGCACCTTGTAAGGGGATTGGCGCATTACAACGCCGGCAGCGGACAGTGTTGCACGGCAAAGCGCGCGCGAAAGGATAACGACAACTTGGGCAACGTCCGGCTGCCGCACGAGGAATAGCGGCGGAACAAGAGGGGCATTTAGATGGAAGATGAAAGGTCATGGCATGTCTCCGACCAGTAGAAATGGTGCCGATCGATCGGCGGCTCCAACCCCGGACGGTGCGCCATGCCGATCACAGCATTAAAGCGCACCCCCCGGGTTGTGCATGGTTTTTGCAGGTTCTCATGTCGAAGCGTCGCATCTCAGGCTTCCTGCAACGAGTTCTGGTCGTCGGTGAACACTTTGAGGACCTTCAGTTCCCGCCGTTGCCCATCGCGAGTTTCCCAATGGAAAGCCGCCCCTTCGACAAGGCCGATCAACGCCACGCCGATTGGGGTCAAAATAGAGATGCGGCCTGCGGAAATATCCGCCTCGGGCGGCAGCACAAGAGTGACCGTATGGTCCTTGCCCGCGGTTTCATCGTGGTAGGTGAACTGGCGCCCGAGATCGACCACATCCCTCCGCAGTCGAGACGGTGTAACCACGCGCGCGCGACTTAATTCTTCGATCAGCAGTTCGGCCAGATCGGGATCGCGTCGCATCATGCGTTCTGACAGGGCTTCCAGCTCTGCCAGCCGCGTTTTGCTGAGAACGATCTTCGGGCGCCTGATGCGCCGCGACTTTGTTTGGATGGACATCTATCTCTCCTTTGAGGTGTGCGGATTTCTGAGGATCGAGGTGTCGGGCGCTCAAGCACCTTGCACGTCCAGCACCACAAGCGTGTCGACCCAGCCGTCTTCCCGCAGAAGCGGTGTCTTCTGCAGTTTCTGCATGCCCAGCATCGTCGCCCCCAAAAAAGAGGTCACGGGAATGCCCCCTCGCTGAACGTGGGGCACCAGCGTCAGGATGCCGCTGCGAGCTTTGCCGCCGCTGGTCATGAAGACAACGCGTCTGCCAGCAATGACGAGGTTTGAGGGCGCGGGCTCAGGCGCGGCGCGTGCAAGACGAAGCTTGTGGCGCAGAAACCCTTCGATGAGCGTCGGGTTCGGACACTCGGCCGTTAGTCCAAGGCTCAATAGCCGCTCAACCCCGATCCAGTCGGAGCGGGTCAGATGGAACCGACCCTTTAAGGAAGGGCATTTGAACGAAGGATTTAAAAGATCGGCGGTCGGCCGATCCATGGGGTTGGTGAAAAGCATGATGGTCCCCCGCAAAGGATCGCAGTCTCAAGGATGTATCTGAGAAGGCCCCGGGGGTATTAAGAACGCCTAAGCGTGCGCCACCCGGGGACGGGGGCGGTTCAGAAGCAAAAACCGAAAATGATTCTCATGCGTAACCATGCCCAAAGCTTATCGCGCAGAACGGGGCTGTCAATCTGCCTCAAGAGAGGGCACGTTGTGCAAACCTATTTCGGAGAACAGGCAAAGAACCAGTTCGTCAAAGAGATGATCTTTGCCGCTGCGCCTGAACGTTTAGCTACAGCCACCATGCCATTGATACAATCGACGCTTTACGCGCTACCTGGATATATGACCGAACCATCTTCAGACAGCTTTGCTCCGTCCGTGGCCTGAGCGGTATCGATGCGCCCTGGCGCCATGAGGTGACACACTTCTTCGCCGTGTAACAAAAGCCAATCCGTGATGATTCTGCGATGGCATCGCCACCAGACGGCTTCTGAGCACATCATGGCCAACGACTGCGAATGACCAAGTGCTACGAGTTCTCTAAATGCCTCACCAAACTCGGGGCTGAGGGCATAGTCAGCGTAGTTATGAAAGCTCCGCACGCGCCAGAAAGCATTTAAGTGGCTCTCGACATGAGGCTGTTTTGGTCGTCGACCTCCCAAAGCCAGCATATGACGATAACCGATCTGATAGTCAGTCAGTAGCTCAGGAAATCGGTCATCGTTGTAGTCGGGGTTGCTTCGGGACTTCGGGAAAGATCGCACGTCGACCACGAGACGAATTCCGGCCTCCTGCAGCATTTCGATTACGACATGCGGCGGACGATTTGAATGGCCAATTGTTGCGAAGCCACTCACGACTTTAGCTTTCGTAGGGCGCCTTCCTTGTGGGCCGCGATATGATCGGTCTTGTCGCTTTCGATCTCATACTGCGGTTCTTCTTTCGATGCTCGTCGATGATGCCCCTTATATTCGAAGTCCGTTTCGTGAACTTCGATGATCCGACCGCTGACCCGCCCGGCCTCGGAATTCCAGCTAACACGGTCGCCTTTTGAGAACTTCGCCATAGCTAAACCTCCTTTTGGTAATTAACTGCTCCCGTTCTCGCGGCGTTCCGGATCGTGATCTTGCTGTTCAAAATGATGGCAGTGCCGATAGGCTACGCCTCCATACGTGAGAACAAAAATCAAAACTGGCTCTCTCAAGTAGGCAGCTGAAGAACAGAGAAGGCCGCCAGCCGTGCTGGTCCGCGCCGCGGGCATTTCTAAGGTTCGCGGCCATTGCGAATACTTAGGCGGCACTCGCCCAAAGAAGGTCTTACGGCGGAAACCGGACTTTCGCTGCGCCGCAAACAAAAATGATCCACCTGAAGAAAGCAGACTCTCGGGGTTGCGACGCGACATTTTTCGGGTGCAGGCGCGGCGAAGGACTGGTTCGAGCCGATGCTCATCAGTGACGATCTGCGCAGCGAACTTGTGCCTTGGGTCTACAAAGCCACCATGCAGCCCGTCAGCACATTCATGAACTCACTCTGCGAAAGATTGAGCGCAGCCTCCCGCCACGCGTAATGCTTCAGAGTGATCGACAGGGGGCACGCGTTTCATGCCAGTCCCCGACGATGCCCCCCCGTGAGGCTGGGACCGGCGCACCCCGGGGTTCGGAACTTCCACCCGCCTGACGCGTTCCAGCCCTATACAGTTTTTCAGAGATCGGCTCGGCCGGAGGGGGAGTTTCTCATGGCGGAGAACAAAAGCTCAACTTGGGATGTAAAGACAATCGGGATCGCGGCGGCGGCAGTCGTTGGGTGGGGGGCTGCCTTATATGCATTCACCGACACTGCAGAACTTCAGAAGCAGACCGACCGCACTATCTCGCGCTTGCAAAGCGCTATCAGCACGCAGCAGGAAGCAGCCGGAAGCGTCGAGGAATTGCAGACGGAGCTCGCATCGCTGGAAACGGAGACCCAGTCCCTGCAGGAGCAGCGCGACGGCATCCAGTCGGACATCGACACCTTGCAGCCGAAGCTTGACGAATTGATCGTACAGCAGACCTCCATTGACGAAACGGTGGCGCAGAAGCAGCAGCAAAACAATGAGCTGGAGCAGCAGATCTCGTCGATGCGTGAAGAAATGACCAGCTTTGAAACCCGCAAGGCAGACATCCAAAGTCAAATTGTCTCCCAGACGCAGGAGTTGACCGACATAAATACCCGGGTCGAAGAAGCTCGGGCGCGTGAGGCCGAAGTTCAGGAAAGCCTCGCAACACTTAGTGAGGACAACGCGCGGCTCGCCGAAGAAGTCTCCACCGGCGAAAGCGAGCTCCAGTCTCTGAGGGCGCAGGAAACGAATTTGAGAGACGAGGTCGCAACCCTGGAAAGCAGCCTGAACGACATGCAGGCCCGGCAAGCGGAGCTTGAGCATAGCTTCGCCAGCATGACCGAGCGGAAGACCGCCCTGGAAACCGATGTCGCTGACGCCCAAGAGCAGCGAAACGAAATCCAGAAAATTGTAACGGACCTTACCAGCAATGTAGAAGAACGCTCCAACAAGCTGTTGGAGATTGAGGAGCGGATCTCAGCCGCGGAAAACGGTCAGGGGTCTTCTGCGGGCGGCAACAACAGCAACGGGTCGGAAGACAGTCATTCGGAGGCCGAATCAACCGCCACGCGCGAGATGCAAGGCACGCAGGAAAATACTGGCAACGGCGATGATCCGGTCGCTTCCCAAGCGGAAACTTCAAATTCAAACTCCTCCGGGCAGCCCGCCGAAGAGAATGAACGAGGCGACATGTCGTCCGACGCCGAAGATGAGGGCGTAACCGAGATCGACAGCGACATTAACGACAGCGCCGACTTGGTGGATTCGTTGCAGGAATCTGGCGGCCTCCCGCCCGAAGACCTGTCAGAAGCGGGTAGTCAGAATGCCGGATCCTCCGGCACATCATCGAAAGATGAGATGCAGAGCCCGACATCGAGCAGCGATCAGAAGACTGACACAGCGACCGATGGCGCATCGGGTGATACGTCCTTGATCGAGGGCAACGCGTCTGACACGTCATCGTCGGCGGAGGCGGAAAACCAGAACACCGAAGGCGAATCTGCTGGTTCTGATACCGAAACCGAAAGTGAGAACGCCGCCGAACCAACTCAGAAGCCACAGAAAGCCGGTAACTAAGCAAAGATACTCACGCTTTCGGCGATCCGAGGGCTCGTGAGACGATACTTGCGCTAATTTACCGGCAAGACACAGCCTCCCAAGCAAAAAAATGCCGATTGATAGGCGCGGAAAATATTGCGAACATCGCCGTCGTTTAGCAGCAATGGCACTGGGCCCAAGGTCAGCTTTGGCGAGTGCAGTGCCGCTACAATAGATAGACCCCGAAAGGCAGCTTTGGGAATGACTGGCGCGCGAACCATGTTTAGGGACAATCGCTGCCCCTTTGTATGACGTCTCCAGATCCCGAAACGGACATGGCTTATGATTTGAATCAAAGCTGGGCGACCCCTTGGTCCTATACTGATCTCTCAGGAGGTTCGAATTGTCTGAGCACGGCCATAGCCAGCAAGAAATCGCAAAGCGAATCGGAGCCCCCCCGGGTAGGGGTGTGCTGCGCGACGCTGTTTACGGCGCAATTGACGGAGCGGTGACGACGTTTGCCATCGTCGCGGGTGTTGCTGGAGCCGGGCTCTCGCCTTTCATTATCATTGCGCTGGGAATAGCGAACGTCCTGGCCGACGGGTTTTCCATGGCGGCGGCCAATTATTCAGGCACCAAAGCCGAACTCGACAACATGCGTCGCATCCGCAAAATCGAGGAGCTTCACATACAAAACTACCCCGAAGGCGAACGTCTTGAGGTTCGAGAAATCTTGGCCCAAAAGGGCCTGAGGGGCGATGTTCTGAACCAGGCTACCGATGCGATCACGAAAGATCGCGAGAGCTGGATCGACTTGATGATGGAAGGGGAATACGGGCTAAGCGGTGTCGATCCACATCCTGTGAAATCCGCCGTAACCACCTTTCTGGCCTTCCTGGCGGCCGGAATCGTGCCGTTATTCCCGTTCATTCTCGGACTGGGCAACGCATTTTCTGTCTCGGCCGCGCTGACCATGATGACCTTTTTCGCGATCGGCGCGCTGAAAAGCGTCTGGTCTCTCAGCCCCTGGTGGCAATCTGCGGGCGAGACTGTGGTGATTGGGGGGATGGCCGCCGCAATTGCGTTTTTTGTAGGAACGTTGTTCCATGCGTAGAGGGCGTCTCATGCGCCTATGACCGCTTCGTCCGCACTTTCCCAGTTCGTTGACGGCGCGGCGAATGACCGGATCTAATCCGGGGCAGGTGGGCAATTCTACGACCAGTTTAACGAACTTTGAGAGGATTTCTTTACGGTGACAACGCATGACGTCTTTTCCGACAGCGGGAACCAAACAGAAAAGTTGCGCCGGGCACTGACCACCCCCTTGCTCACCCTTTATGGGCTCGGCGTCACAGTCGGGGCAGGCATCTATGTACTCGTGGGAACAACAGCAGCGGAAGCCGGTGCCTACGCCCCAGTTTCTTTCTTGATCGCTGCTGTAGTTGTCGCTTTTACCGCTTTTTCGTACGCAGAGCTCTCAACCCGATACCCCGTTAGTGCAGGTGAAGCGGCTTACGTCGAAGCTGGCTTCCGCTCGGGGGCGATGGCGACTTTGGTGGGTCTGGCAGTTGCGTTGTCAGGGATGGTTTCTGCAGCAGCTGTCGCCATTGGGGCTGCGTCATACCTTCAGGGGTTGTTTGCAGCGCCACAGTGGGTGCTGACGGTAGTGGTCGTAGTGTTGATGGGGCTTATTGCGTTGTGGGGCATTACTCAGTCGGTCACTGTCGCTGCGATTATCACTCTGATCGAAATCGGCGGCCTAATTTTTGTGGCTGTTTGGGGTTTCGGAATCTCTGAACCTCTCGGGGTCGATCTTGTTGATATGCTGCCGCCCCTTGTTGGACCACATTGGATAGGAATCGGCGCAGCCTCTCTACTGGCGTTTTTCGCTTTTGTGGGCTTTGAGGATATGGCGAACGTTGCGGAAGAGGTTAAAGACCCCGTTTCGACCATGCCTAAGGCTATTGTTCTGACCCTGACCATCGCAACCTTGCTATATCTCGCGACAACAACCGCGGTACTTACAGCCGTGCCGCTCAGCAGGTTGGCGTCATCTTCCGCCCCGCTTGCTCTCGTTTTTGAGGCCGCCCCAAAAGGTGTCCAGCAGAGCTTTGCCATTGTTGCAATTGTTGCCACCGTCAACGGTGTCTTAATCCAAATGATCATGGCGTCGCGGGTGCTCTACGGTCTGGCGGATCGCGGGCACCTGATTGCTGCCTTGGCCACGGTCTGGCCAAGAACCCAAACTCCGGTTTCTGCAACGGTCGTGGTGATGTGCATCATCATGCTATTGACCTTAGCATTGCCGATCGAAGCACTGGCCGAACGCACGTCGCAGATCGTTCTCTTGGTCTTCGTTCTCGTGAATTCTGCATTGATAAGGCTGAAGTTGCGGGGTGGCACTGTACCGCAGAATTTCAATGTGCCTATCATTATTCCCGTCCTGGGCGTGCTAACCAGTTTGCTCCTGTTCGGAACGGCATGGCTCTAAAATAGGAGTCAGCAGCCGTACTTCCTACCTCGATCCTCATACCGAAAGAGAACTCAATTGCGCAGGGTATTGTTTGCCAAAAAGGGCGGACTGGGGTGATCGGAATAAAAGGTGACGAGCCTTGCAGCGCCAGCTGCAGGCGTTGCTAAGGATCCCGAGAGGTCCGCCGATGTCGCCGGTCATGCGTCGCTTCAGGGTTAGGTCAGATTTCGCCAGCAAGCTTTTCGCGCAGGTCGAGAAAACCTTGCTGAAAGTGGTTCTTTTATCAGCGCTGTACGCTTTCCAGATACGCCAGAAGTCCTGCCAAGACTCTTGGCGTCGGGGTCATCACACCATCCACCGCAATTGGCACAGTATCATTTGCCATAGCACCTCCGAATTGAGGCATCACCCGGGCGAGATGCCCTTGTTCAGGGTCACCATAAATATAGCTCAATGCACGGGCGCGGGGAAAAGAGCCTCCGTTTTCACGGGCCAACAACGTGAGATCCGTCGGTTTTGGATCGAGCCCTGCCGAGGAAGGACCGTCGCCACGGCCCGACATTCCATGGCAGGAAACACAGTTCTTCGCAAAAAACCTCGCGCCATCAGGTGCTTCGGGCATCGAAGGTACTGTGCAGGCGGCTAAACCAGCGCTGGTGATTGCGAATGTGAACAGCAATGATTTCGGGATGGGCATAGGAACTCCTTCAGTTCGTAGACACGGCTAAGCTTAGCACACCCTGTAGGAATAGGCGCAAGCCTCAGATGCTAAGAGTGAGTATATGCTGCCACTGGGAATAGCTTCGAGCTCGGCACGGTCACTAACGGCTGATTGTGTTGAAAAACTCTTATACAGCGCGTTGGGGCCAAATTTGGGAGAACAAAATTCCGAACTACTCAGATTTCGCCGGCGTCACGAGGCGCAATCAGTCCGTCGGAGAACGGTTTCCCACATTCCAGAAATTTGCAGTTGCAGCAAAGAGTTTTTCAACAGAATGGGCTCGTAGCGGACCTTGGCTGCGTTGCAGCATCCTGTGATATGTAGGTTCGGTCAACGTGGGGTTGTCGATGTGGGAGGGCATGGTGGATCGGAGGATCAGTCATGGAAACACCAAACTTACCTGCCATTCGCGCGCTACGCCCCGCTTGGAACAAGGGCCGCATAGTCGGTCAAAAACGCCCATTGAAGCCAAAGCACGTGTGGGCAATCAGGGTTAGGCTTGAGCTTGCCGAGAAACACCGCGATCTCGCGCTGTTCAATCTGGCCATCGACAGCAAATTGCGCGGCTGCGACTTGGTCAAAATGAAAGTGGTCGATGTCATGGCATCTGGTCAGATCAAAGAGAGGGCGTCAGTGTTACAAAGTAAAACCCAGAAACCGGTGCGCTTCGAGATCTCCGAAGGGACCAGAGCTTCGCTCACGAAGTGGATGGAAGATCCGCTGATGGTCGGGTCCGAGTATCTCTGGCCTGGCCGCTTCCACGAGCGTTTGCACATCTCAACCCGCCAGTATGCTCGGATCGTTCGGGACTGGGTTTCCTCGATTGGCTTGGAAGTGACGGCATATGGAACCCATTCAATGCGACGCACGAAAGTTACCCAAATATACAAGAAGACTGGAAACTTGCGGGCGGTTCAGCTGCTGTTGGGTCATACCAAGATGGACAGCACGGTGCGCTATCTCGGCGTAGAGTTGGAAGATGCCCTCGTTATCGCTGAAGCCATTGAAATCTAAACAATTGGGCCGTCTTCACGGACGGCCCAGAGCCGCCTCTCGCCGATGTGTCCGATGCCGCACCGCAGCTTCCCCAGACCGGCCATCCGTGCGCCGCGCAGCATTTTGCCGTCGGAATCGTCAGTCAGTGGGACAGGCCATCGCTGCGCATACACCCATGTTCGGTTAGGTGAAGCATTCAACATACGGACGGTTTTGAACGGTGTTCAGGAGCGGTGTGCTCTAAGAGCTTCTGGCACTGCGATGAGCAGCAAGAGGGCTGCGGCGAGCGCAAATACCCAATTCCCGAAAATCTGAAAAGACAGCGCACCACAAAAACCGCCGAAGGCAAAACTTGTGAGGGTCAAGCTGTGCAGCCGGAGATTTGACGCGGCGTCTGGCCTTGATCTCTCACCCCCGACAAGCGCCGCCAGCCCGATGCCAATATCAGTTGCCATTCCAGACACATGGGTGGTGCGGACGCGCGCCCGTGAAATCATCGTCGTTACCGCGTTTTGAAGGCCCATAACGAAGCTGAGAACAATGACCAGAAATGTCTCTGTTTCAGCGGCCGATGACATGGCAAGTGCAGTGCCGAACAGAAGAAGAATGATGGCCTCGCCAGCAATTGCCAGAGCGTAGACCGAAGGGAGCTGTCGTTTGCGTCCGGCCTGAATGGCAAGAGCGGCTATGCTTGCACCACAGATGAAGGCAACGGCCAGCCCCAAGAAGGAAAGTGCCAGCGGGATCGCGCCATTCGCGATGTGCTCGGCAAATTCCGAGATGTTTCCTGTCATGTTTGCCGTGAATGATCCGGCAATAAGGAACCCGACGGCGTTCAAGGCACCAGCAATTGAAGAAAGTAACCCCGCCAGAACCAGATCAATATTTGAGGTGCGGGCATCGCCAACATTGATGAGCATCATAATTCCAAAAGGTTAGGCTCTTAGAATGCCATTCCACCCGTATCCATGCAACTGTCGGTCAAGACTGAAAATTTCGCCGTATGGCTGTAGCACGTCAGCGAGTGGAAGAACTTAGATCAATGCGGCGCTCCGCGCCGCAGCTTCCCCAGACCGGCCATTCGTCCATAGCGCGGAATTTTCGGAGGATAAAGGTCGACAGAGCAGGCATAGCTGCGGTTTGTTGACTTCGCAGCAGTGACGGCCTTCTGAAGCTGCGTGGTGATCGAAGACCAGCCCGCCTAAGTTTCCGCTTGTTCGGCGTCACGCTTCGGCGATTTAGAACACTGCGCGCAATTGAAGATATCGAGATTCGTCTTCTGGCGCGTGTACGTCGAAAATTTTTGTTGATGCCAGAAAACCCCTCTCGACAGCATCATATTGCACCATCGTGAGGGGTAACGAGGCTAACAAAGAAACCTTGCAGATTTAGGAGCGGCGCACCTTCTTGATAGCTGCTGCGGGCTTAGAGGGAAGGGCCGCAGAGCCAAAGAAAAGTGCTATATAATGCTTTTCCCATCGCGGCTGGCTTTGCGCCATTCCTTCCAAAAGGCACGCAGCAAGAAGAATAGCACGGCCGCAACAATGACCGGAAAAATCAGTACATAGATCGTCAGAAAAGTCGGAGACATTGGTCTTCCTTTCGTTAAACGGTGGGTGTTGCGGTGTCGAAATTACCGGTCTTGGCACTGATGCGGTCGAAATCGAACCGCTCACGTCCGGACCAGGACAGTGCCACACAAAGGATCATGCTGACGGCGTAAGCCAAGAGCGACGCGGTCAACACCGGGTATTGGTGCAAAAAACCGACCCCAAAGGGAAGTACCACTATGGATGCGATCAACCCGGCCGCGATGCCGGCGGTACGACCGAGGAAGCCAAAAATCATCAGTCCCGCAATCACACCGACACCAATGACGGCCAGAAGGTCTGTTGCAAATGCCGTTGCCCCCTCCAATGCGATCCAGCCAAAGCGAACAGGGAAGAAGGCTGCGAGTGCCGCAATAACTGAGATGGAGAAAGCCTTGTTTGTGACTTTATCCCAATAAAAGCTGGCGATCACAGGAAAAACCAATGCCCCCCAAATCGCACCAACCAATACTAAAAGCTCCAGAATGTTGAACTTGCTTGAAGCAAAGAACAGCGCAGCAAGAGTTGCCGTGATCATTGTAATTCGGCCCACCAACAGCAAAAGCCGTGGGTTTGCATTACCATCTTGCGCTATATTACGCCCATAGATATCGGTCATCACGATCGAAGACATCGCTGCCAGATCCGAGTCCGCAGTGGATGCAAGTGAGCCAATGACCATCACAAAAAAGACGCACAGCAGCACCGGGCCAAGATACATGGATGCAAGCTGCGGGATCAGGTTGTTGGTATCGCCGTCCATCGGCTTAACCCCGAGATAAAGTGCCAGCACACCAAGGATACCGACACCGATCACAGTGGCCCCATAGCCGATTGTCGCGGTCACAAAGGTCTGGCGGATTTTGTCTTCCCTCACCGCAAAAAGACGCTGGGCGATAGTCTGGTTGCCGATGGCATATGCCAGAACCGCCGCGATGTAGGGCGCGCCTTGGTTGAAGAATGCGTCAGAGGAAAAGAAGCTCTGCTGCGAGGGCGTGAGGTTGACCGCACCCGTTGAGAAAATCTCAGGCCCGCCTGCCGCGAAAAACACTGCTGGAACGATGATAACAACAGCGCCTAACATGGCGCAGACTTGAATGAAGTCGGTCAGGATCGAAGCCCGCACCCCGGACCATAGCGTATAGAGCAGCACACCGGTGCCGATCATTAAAATACCTGCGCTAAAGGAAACGGGCGAGAGCATTGCAATCAGCGCACCACCTGCGATGAAGTTGGACGTAAGGCTCAACAGGCTGCCCAGCAAATTGGACCCCGCAAGGATCAACTGGCTGGATCGGCCGTGGCGCGCGTGCAGAATCTCAGCCAGAGTATGCGCGTTTGGCGCGATACTGCGAATACGGCGCCCGAAAGGATAGATGAAAAGGATCATCAGCGCACCCCAGAGACCATAGTGGATAGGTCCCGAAATGCCATATGTGTAGCCTGACGTGGCCGAGGCATAAAGCGATGCGGCCCAGATCCAGGTGGCAGTCATAGAGGCCGCGGAGATGCCGAAACCAACCTCATTGCCCGCAGTCATGTAGTTATCAGCGTTCTCACGCTTGCGCCCAATGGTAAGCGATAAAAGAAATGTTCCGCCGAAGAAAAAGAGGATCAGAAAGAGTATAAGCGGTGTTCCAAGGGTGTTGAGTTGCATAGGTCCTTGCCATGTTGTTGTCGCAAGCGGTCACCGGCGTTGCCGAGCACGACATCGCTTAAGGTATTGCCACGGGCCGCGGCTTGTTCGGGGTCGGTGCTTTCGGCACCTCCGTGCTGCTTGGATGGCGGCACGGCGCGCGTAGGAAGCTGCGCTCATCTCAGCCTCCACTGGGCGAGATCGGACGCTTCTTAACCTGTACACTTTCGGGATACAAACCGGTTAACTGACCACACTTATCGGGAAAAAAAGGCCGCGCGGGCAATGCTGTGCTTATTGTCCATCATACCGATCCTCGCACCGTAACCAACAACGGGGAGCCTGCTGGTCGACACAGATGCCAATGCTCAGTTACGAGATCACAGACGGCAGCTCGTATTGGCCGCACAACCATAGTTGCACTCGATTTAGATCAGACCTTTAGTTCCCGTGCAGAGAAAGTCCGGTATCCGTCCTTTCTCCAAGAGGTCTTCTCAACTGAAACGGAAACTGTGCGTCCGCAGCGAACGGCAACAAAGTCCGCTTAGCAGCCATCTGCTCCCCAATTTTGTGCTGAGACGCGGAGAATGTCTCCTCCGAGCCCAAACCGTCTATCACAGATGGTTATGGCTTGCCCTCGAATGCCAGAGCATTTGATTTCAGATCGTCCGGCGTAAACCTGAAAATCGTCATCTCGTCTACGCTATAGGCGCCAAGGCTTCTGTAGAATTCGATGGTGGGTTTGTTCCAGTCCAGAACCCCCCATTCCATCATCTCGCAGTTTCTCTCGAGGGCAAGAGAGCAAAGATACCCCATAATGATCTTGCCAAGACCCTGATGGCGGACTTTCGTATCCACGAAGAATCCATCGATATAGATTCCTGACCGTCCAGTAAATGCAGATGACTTCTGGCAAAAATAGGCAAAGCCCGCAATTTCGCCCTTGTAGTATCCAAACAGCGCCTCGCCCAGTTTTTCATTCAGAAGCCGTTTGATCTGAGCCTCAGTTGCCGTGATCTTGTCCGACATCTTTTGATAGGCGCCCAGTTTTTTCATGTATTCGACAACAAGCCCCGCATCATCCGGAGAAGCGTGTTGGATCATGAAATTCGGATTGGATGTCGCTATTTTCTGCACAGTTTCATTCTCCCATACCTGTGTTTGCGAAGGTAAATGTCCTGCTGGTCACAGCAAGTCAGAAGATGTCTGCTTTGTCCCGCAGCGCGACCTTGGCGTGTTGGGCGGCAAACGTCCGGAGTGAGCCCATATTGACTGATGCTGAGCGTTGCATGAGCGGCCGCAATCTGAGCGAATGGGCTATTCGCTAAATTGGAAGACAACTCTTAGAGTGCGCATTATGAATGAAATCGGACCCTTAGTTTACCTGAAATTCAAGCCATGAAGGGTAGAGACCGAAATGCCCCGTGCTGGTGCGGCTCTGGCAAGAAGTTCAAAAAATGCCATCTCGGCCGAGATGCTCAGCCGAAGGGGAATCCCTGGGATGCTGTGAATGTAAACCGAAAAGCCTTTTCCCAAAAGAAGTGCTGTGCGCGTGACGTAGGTTTAGGTGATTGCGACGGCAGCGTGGTCAAAGCCCACACTGTCTCGCGCGGACCGAACCTGACCAAGATCGCCAAAGAAGGCCATGTTCTGCACTATGTTGCGAGCATATCGGACATGAACAAGAACGGCGGAATGCTATCTGTGAAGAAGATCGGCATCAAAAATGCGTCAGTTTTCCACGGCTTTTGCAGCAAGCATGATCGAGAGCTTTTCTCCTGTATCGAGAATGAGGTGTTTACGGGACGACCCGATCAGTGCCTTGCTGTGGCCTATCGCACAATGAGCAGAGAACTCTATGGGAAGGATGCTGGAGCGCATTTGAGAGAAACGTTGCGGGAGGCCGACAAGGGTTTGAAACCTTTCGAGCAATTCATGCTTCAGCAGATGTTGGACGAGATTAACACAGGGAATGAAGCTGCGCGACGCGAACTAAAGGCTACGCATGATGCGTTGACCACTGCACTGGTGGATGTCCGTCTCGATACAATTAGGTCGGTTGTCTTCGAATTTTCGGCACCTTTGCCATTCATGTTTGCAGGCGCTTGGTCGCCCTTTACCGACCTCCATGGCGGAGAGCTTCAGAAAGGGTATGTGGACGAACTTCTTGAACAGATTTTCGTTTCTTCGTTTGCTGGTGACTCCAGCGCTACGATTTGTGTTTCTTGGCGAAATATTGACGACGCGCCCGGGCATGTCATCGCAGATCAGCTTTTGGCACTGCCGGATGATCAACGAGCATTAGCTTGCCTTCAGTTTGTAATGAAGTATGTGGAGAACGTCTTTTTCAATCCCGACTGGTTCCAAGCTTTGGATGTCAAACAGAGAGAGCGGCTCAGCCAGCTTGCAGCCGACGGTCTTGATCCGATGGGCAGCGTCCCATCAATGCCTGTTCACTTGGATGTAGACTTTCAACTGCCTGCGTCAGCGAGATCGTTTCAAGTTTGACCACGACATGGCGTTTCGCCTTAGCGACTTTGCTATTTGCGGTCATTGAAGTAACCGCACCGACGGCGCTGACAAATCGATATTTGAAGTCGATTTGCCACCGCCTCAACGCAACGCCGCGCAAGTGCCTTGGCTACCGGACGCCCGCTGAGGTCTTTGAAAGCAACCTGATGGAAATACAGAACCGGTTGGAGTAAAGCGACATATCAGGAACTGCACTTCAGCGTGAGTTCACAAGCCCGCGCCCGGCTGATTTCCATCACGGACATCAAGTCAGCCAGACCGATCGAGCCATGCCAGAAAATCCGGTGCTCAAGAAAAGCGCGCCGGTCGCGCTGCCACTTGGTCAACTGATTGTGAGCACCATCTGTCATACCGCATTGGTAGTGTGATTTCCCAGAAGGGTCTACAAAGGAGATCCATTTAGGTGCAGCGGTGTTTGGCTACTGACCGGTTGCATAAAGCGTCACTGCAGCCAAGGTTATTCTCGCCGTGTGCTCCCTCGCCTGGCATCGACAGTTGAGGTTTCGCTTCCACGAAAGTCCACGAGCGTTGGACCGTCTCGTCTACGGCAAATATCTGGTGAGACCCAGCTTGGACGTAGGCCACTGTTCGGTGCCAGTCTCTGCGAGGTGGGAAAGTGAAATCCCAGATTTCGCCCTTACGTCGTTTCGCTCCGGCACGTTATCATTGAAGCCTGCGACCCCGCTGCGCTACAGGGCGCAATGACCAAGCCGCGGACCAGACAGAATCCAGAAGATGCCGCCCATTGGAAGGCGCTGGCTGATCGGCTTCCTGAGGAGGGCGTCGCCTCCTTGTGGGGCACGGATGCTCTCTGTCGTGAGCGATTGGCAGCGGTGCGTTGGCCGGATGGAGGCAGGTGCCTCAGATGCGAAAGCTCCGACATCGGGTTCATGGAGATGCGAAAAGCGTACCACTGCAGAGAATGCAGGTACCAATTCACGGTCCTGACCGGGTCAATCTTACGCTCGAGCAAGCTGTCGCCTCAGCTCTGGTTCGAGGCTGCGGAGGAATATATCCGGTGGCGCGCGAAGCATGGAAGCCACAACTACGGTCTGCATGCGTTCGCTGATACTCTTGGTGTGGCCTACCCGACTGCACATCGTGCTCGGAAGATCCTGGAGAGCGATCTTGGGCCGGGCGGTAGTGGTCTTTTGGTTCGGTGCATCTGCGCAGATGTCGAGGTAACCCCCCGGTTTTCCGGCTGAAATCCAATCGCCCTTTCGAATGCCGTCAGCGCTGCATGACATGTCGGGCACAAGCTTCGAAGCAAGGTCTGCGGGGCAAGCGCTTCGCGCGGGGCTGCTGGGTTTTCTATACAAAGTTCCGCCGTCCAGACGTATCCGCCGCGATTCTTTACCCCTACTTGGAAAATGTCAGAGGTAACGCTGGCACAAGATCAGGCGGGGGCGCGAGCCCGGATAGTAAAGGAGAGCATGTCGAAATTTGCGGAAGTCCGGATTTTCGCAAGGTTCTGATATATATTAGAAAAATTGCTTGATGCCGTGGTCTGTGCTCTAATGGTGATCGAACCGCGAGTCGCGTCTGGTTGCGATGTCGCGTTCACCGAGGGCCTTTCCATCCGGGTGGGAGACGATCTCACGCCCATACGCATCGAGCAGAACAAGCAGACCGCCGAAACGGCGACAACAGCGCAAAACAGTTCTGGAGGAAGCATCTCGCGAGATGCTCCGAATGCGAAAGTAGAGAGGGGTCAGAAATGCTGCCCGAACCGTGAACCATAGAACAGAGGCGGTCATCACTCCGCCTGCAAGGAAAGACAGCAGCACTGCTGATCGACGTAAGACATCGATAAGGTAGTCGAGCTGACTTTCCCGGACAAGCCCGCCGCCGGAAAATTCCGGTAGCGAAAAGCCTCCGTGCGCGGATCGCGCAACGGCCTCGTGTCCTGCACCCCCCCAACTGTCGCCCGACCGGGCGAACCGTTTCAGCAAACGCGCCGCTTGGTTCGGCGTGAACAGGAAAGTCATCCCATGCAGACCGTCATGGAAATCGCGGACAACCATCCGCATGCCCACCTGCCGCACCTCTGGTCGGCCAACATTGCACCCCCGACGCTTGCGGATCCCGATGATCCGAACAAGCTGAGCCCGACCCGCCTGAGCAGGGCAGAGATGAAGAGCGGAGAGCCGAAGAGGATCTGGAAGTCCGGCAGCACTTGCCGTGTGGCTTTCGTCACGCGCCTGCATCGCCGCGCAGTCCGCCAGGAGTTCTGGTGCGCCTCCTTTGAAGAATCGCAGGTGTTCCTCAATATCGCCGGTCACCCTGAGGTCGTGAATTTCATGGAGCAGCGGACGACTGTGCCTTTCGTCGATTTGTCGGGGCGCGACACCTTCACGCGTGTTGATGCCCATGTTTTGCTTCGCAGCGGCGAAGAGGTCTTGGTGTCGGTCAAATACGACGAAAAAGCCCGTCGCCAGTCATACTTGGCTGAAATCGCAAATGTCGCTGCGCAGACGCCCTACGAGGTGGCGGATCGGTTCACGGTAACGTCGCGCTACCTGTTTTACCCGACGTACAGAGACTGCGCGCACGCGATCCACCAGGCGCGCGGCGGCTGGGACCCTGATGCCGACGATCACATGCTCGAACTCTCTGAACATCTCGGTGAGCGGTTCACCCTTCAGGAAATCGTCGATGCTTCCGGCCTCGGCCATCGTGGCCGGCGCGCCGTCATCCGCCTCGTCGGCGACGGCGACATCGGCAAACACCTCCTCGACCCCTTTTCCCCCGACACCCAGCTTTGGAGTGCAGCAGCATGAGCTACTTTCAGAACCTGAACTCGAATGATCGCGTGACCTTCGAGGGTTGCGAAGTCTCTAACATCGAAGTCGTGATCGACAAGCACTCGAAGGACATCACGCATTACCGTCTGTCTATCCCCGTGCCGGAGAGTGGTACCGTCGACATTCGCCTGTTCACTCCCGCCGAAATCCGCCATCTGAAGGAAGCGGAAATCATGGACGTCGAGCGGGGGTATTACACGCCCGCACGGGTCCGCGACCGCGATCTCTACGGCTCCCGTGAAGTCAACGGCTCCTCTTCTGCGCAGCGCGAGCGGATCGATCTGGCCATGCAGCAGTGCCGCCTGATGGAACGCTATTATGCCTTGGGCATGACGCTGACCAAGGAAGGGGTTGCGCAGTATCGTGACGAAATGGTGCGGGACTATGAAACGTATCAAGCGCGCAAGAAATACGGCACGCAAAAGGCCAACGCGGCACAGCTTCTGAAGCGGCTGCCCTCAAACAGCAATTTGCTGGAGAAGTTCTTGAAGTACCGTCGCGCGAAGGGAAACCCGAGAGCATTCCTGCCTGTGAAATCGGACCCGATCGATCTCGATCTCCAGGTCAGCGAAGACTTCTGCTTCGTCATGGAGCGTCTGGGGCGCTACGCCTCGGCAGACGGGATTTCGAAGAGCGAAGTCATCGACGATCTGATCGGGGACATGAAGTCGGAAAATGTCTATCGAGAGTCCATTGGCAAGCCCAAGATGAAGATCCTGTCCCAGCGCCAGTATGAGCGCTGGATCGACAAGTATCTGGATCCGTTCGAAGTGACTATGCAGCGCGAGAACCTGGCAGCAGCCATGAGGAAATTCGGCTCTGTCGAACCAGGCCGCAAAGCAACCTACATCGGCGAAGTCGTCACGTTCGATGCTTGGCAGGCGCATATGAAAGTGCGCAACTGCACCCGGGACGAATACAACATGATGACCGAGGAGCGACGCAAGGCGGTCAAGTTGGTCAGTCCGTGGATCACCGCGGCTGAAGACTTGGCGACGCGAGCAATCGTTGGTGTTTCGTTCTCCCTGACGCCGAACCAGGAGGCCTCCCTGGAATGCTTGCGGATGATTTATCGGGACAAGACTCATCTGTTCCGGAACGCTGGCATCAAGGGGTCCGATTACAACATGATCTGTTACATGCGTGAGGCGAGCAACGACAACGGCTCCGAATACGGTAAGGATCCGTTCGGCGGAGCCCTGTTCTCGAGCGCGGTACGTCTGCTCGGGTCTACCCAAATGAACGGCGCTGCGGGCGTTTCCAAGCTTCGCGGGGCCATGGAGCGGTTCTTCTGGACCTGTGACCTGAAATGGGCGCGGTTTCTGCCGGGGTATACTGCGGAGAACCCGCAAGCCCGGAACGATCGCAAATATCTCTCCGAGGCCTGCATTTGTTGGGACGAGTTCCAGACGCTATTTTTGCTATTCATCGCCGAATACCACAAGACGCCACATCGCGGTCTCAAAGGACGCACCCCGGCGGCTGTATGGCAAGAGCTATCTGATAGTTCCGAGTATGATCCTTCGCAGATGCCGTCCCCATCGCAGTTCCGTGAGGCATGCGGGTTCCACTCCACCGCGACAGTCAGCGAGGAGGGCATCAAGTACGCCGGCATTGTCTATTCCAACCAGTTCATTCGGCAGCAGCGGATGGCGCGTATGGTCGATCGCATCGCGGCTCCGGGCGAGCGCATCGAGATCATGGTTGATCCCCACGACGTGGGCGCGATCTCTGTGCTGGCGAATGGCGACTTGATCACCGTCAACGCCATCACCGAGGGCGTCTACGGCAAATCGCTGCGCGAATGGCAGGCCGAGCGCCAGATTGAGCGCATGAAGCGCGACGCGGAAAACCTCAAGCAGGACGAAGCGCGTCGGGAAGCCCGCGCGCTCTGCAAATCGCTCTCGCAATCCATCATGTTGGCGTCGGACATCGGGATGTTTGGCTACACCAAGGCGGAAATCGACCGCGCGAAGAAGGAGGCCGAGTATGGTCACGGCCAGTTCGAGAAGCCGTTTGTTGGCCGGGACGAATACGTGGATCCGCTGACCGAAGGCGGGTATCGGACTGCTGAGCCGGAGGATGACGAGGATTTCGCCGAACCGGATACGGTCGACAACGAGGCCAAGACCGACATGGACAGGCTCCGGTCCGCCTCACGCAACCGGAAGTCCAAAAGGAAGTGATCACATTCGCCGCGGCACTAGGTGCCGCGGCGTTTTCTTTTGAGACCTGTCGACGTTGGGCGCTGCAGCGCCGAGCAAGGTCAAGGTGTAGGGGCAGGTTTCGGCATTACAGTGCCTGCCCCTGCACCGGGCAAAAATGTAACGGAATATGGACAGAGGGTTATCGGCCATGTCTTTGTCACCGAGCGGGGTGCCGCCCTTAAACCACCGCAGTATTGCCCGCCGCCTCGGGCTCTACAGTTTCGACGCTGCGGTCCCAAGTGGCATGTCATGGTACCCTCGCGACTGGGTTTTGCACCGGGTTCTGGAGGAGCACGTCCTCAGACGGCTTCAATTGCTGGGTTTCGAAGAGGTCCGAACCCCCGCTGCCACCTGCAATCATATCGTTGGTGCGTCCGTCCGGACCAATGATGACGGTTCGCAGAGGGCGGAGGCAATTCGCGCCGATCTGGGTCATGGCAGCGGTCATCGCCGGTCGTGCGGCGGTCACCTTCGACTTTTCGATGCGGGGCTGAAGTCTTGGCGCGATCTGCCGACCCGATATCCTGAATTTGTTGAAAGCGGTGGTGCGGACAAAAACTTGGACTGTTTTCACGGCATAAGGCCGAGGCTTTTACGGTACTCGATTGGGCTTCTGCCACCAAGGGACATCTTGATGCGTGTTTCGTTGTACCAGCGGATGTAGGCATCAACCTCGTCAATAAACTGGGCCACGGTGAAGGCTCGCCAATCGCGAGGATAGAAGAACTCAGTCTTCAGGCGTCCGAAGAAGCCTTCACATGCGGCATTGTCCTGCGAACTCGCCTTTCGTGACATCGAACGAACGAGCTTTGCTGCCTCGATACGTTCCAGCCAGCCAGGCCAGCGATAGTGGCCTCCGCGATCGCTGTGGACGATGGGCCGCACTTCGCTGTCAGCGATGGTCTCTACCGCTGCATCAAGCATTGTGTTTACGAGATCGGCATCCGGTCTGGTCCCTATGGTCCAACTTAAGACCAGGCCGTCGAAGCAATCAATGATTGGGGAAAGATAGACTTTTCCAGCTCGGATGTGGAACTCGGTGATATCGGTCAGCCACTTCTCGTTTGGCGCTGCCGCCTGGAATTTTCGGTTGATGATATTCTCCGGCGCAGGACTAATCTCACCCAGATATGAGCTGTAACGTCGGCGCTTCGGCTTAGGGACGATCAAAGCTTCCTGCTTCATCAGGCGCCGCACCACTTTTTCGGAGATCGAGATGGAGTCCCGCGTCATATATGCTTTGAGGCGACGGTAGCCGTAACAGCGATGGTTGCTTTCGAAAGCCTCCTTCATGGCCTGTCGAATGGGAAGATACTTATCTTCCTGTTTCATGCGAGCGCGGTGGTAAAAGTACGAGCTGCGCGCGAGACCCAGCCGAGCCAACAGCGCTGGTGTCTTATACCGTTTTTTTAGGGCGACGATCAGCATGGTTTTTTCCTGATTGCTCAGGCTCCTCAGATCGCCGCCAAGTTCCTTTTTTATCATTTCACTCGCAGTCTTGAGCAGATCATGCTCAATCTGGAGCTCGCGAATGTCACGCTGCAGGGCTTCACGCTGACGCTCCAACTCCTCAAGCTCTGAGGGAAGGGCGCTCTTCTTGCGTTTCATCATGGCAGGAGCCTCCGGGCCAAGGATCTGTGTTTTCCAAGCATAGAGCGTCGGCCGACTAACTCCGAACTTTTCAGCCAGGGACTGGGCACTTTCTTGACGGCTATATAGCCCCGCCACAGCAGCCTGCTTCACGGCGTCAGAGTGATTGCCGGGGCCATATGCCGTGTTGGAGGCCGGCTTCATGTCAGGAAAGGCCTCGCGCACCCACGCCGTCATTGTGGTTCGGCATGGATAGCCTAAAGCACGCAGCGTCCATGAGATACAGCGGCCATGGGTTGCATAATGCTCTAACGCCATCTCCTTTTGCGCCAGCGAGAATTTAGGCGGGCGTGGTGCCGATCGTATCGGCAAGTCCTGCAGAGGTTGGTATTCTCGATACCACCCTTTCAGGGCGTTCTTCGTTGGATACCCCAACTCACGGATGGTGGCCTGAGCGCGCTTGCCGAGCTTGATATAAAGCTTAACCGCGCGCAGTCGTTCTTCGTAGCTGTACAGTAAGCGGCGGCTACGCGGCACTTGAGATCAGCTTGACGGCTGGAAATTCCACGGAAGAAGGTCGTCGATTCGATTGGCCGGATGGCCTGCTGCAATCGCTTCAAGCGTCGCTTTGAGATATGCGAACGGTTCGACATCATTGACCTTCGCAGTCGCTATGAGAGATGCGATGCGGCCCCAGGCGTGGCCACCTTCGTCGTGACCGGCAAAAAGCGCATTCTTTCGCGTCAATGCAATTGGGCGGATCAGGTTCTCGACTGCATTGGAGTCGATCTCGACCCGGCCGTCGTGCAGGAAGGTCTGCAGCCCGCTCCATTGCCGATGGATATAGGTCAACTTCTCGCCGAGGCGGGACTTCGAGGAGATCCGGCGCCGTTGGCTCTGAAGCCACTCGCCGAACTCTGCAACCAATGGCGCCGTGCGGGTCTGACGTGCCGAGAGGCGCTGACCGGGACCCATCCCACGGATCTCGCCTTCAATGCGGTAGAACTCTGCGATCCGGCGCAGCCCTTCTGCGGCGATCTCTGAGCCGTCTCGATCAAAGACCTCTTTCAGCTTGCGCCGCGCGTGTGCCCAACAATACGCGATGGTGATCGGCGCGCCGCCTTTGCGCGACGGGCGCGTCAGTCGGTTGTAGCCAGCATAGCCGTCCAGTTGCAGAGTGCCGTCAAAGCCCTGCAATATCTGCTCTGCATTCTGCCCTGCACGACCCGGGGCATAGGTGAAGACAACGCCTGGCGGATCATCTCCACCCCATCCTCGGTCATCGCGCGCCAGTGCCCAAAGGTATCCTGTCTTCGTGCGGCCTCGACCCGGGTCCAGAACGGGGACCGTTGTCTCATCCATAAATAGCTTTCCGGACTTCTTTAAATGCTCAGCCAAGCGGTCCACGACAGGGCTCAGATGGAAAGCCGCTGTGCCCACCCAATCGGCCAAAGTGCTGCGGTGGATATCGATGCCGGAGCGGGCAAGGATTTGGCTTTGACGATACAACGGCAAGTGGTCTGAGAATTTGCTGACAAGCACATGTGCGATGGCACCCTCAGTCGGCAACCCGCCTTCGATCAGATGCGCAGGAGCCGGGGCCTGCGTGATACCTTCAGCGCAGGAACGGCAAGCATA
>ENA-OWNT01000660-OWNT01000660.1-seawater-metagenome-genome-assembly--contig:-NODE-660-length-66643-cov-10.340880_pt1 | contig 66643 bp, 55 predicted proteins | sample MGYA00238136_ERZ651165 | MGnify/ENA primary metagenome ERZ651165 (study PRJEB26861, sample SAMN08777766) | seawater metagenome | isolation source: coastal seawater | place: USA: Florida | collected... | reverse complement strand
ATGGCGTTGCGCTTGCGGACCACGTCCAGGAAGCCGTTGGCGAGCACGAAGGGCTCGATGGAGCGCATGCCCTCCCACGCGGCCTTCCGCAGGGCTTCGTCCTTTTCGGACTTGAGCATCATCCCGAGCTTCACGGAGCTCGCCTTCACGAAGCCGTCCGCGGACTGGTAGCCGAGCTCCATGCCCGCGCGGGCGGCAGCGAGGCGCCCCTCGGCCGCCACGATCTCCTCGTGCAGGGCCCGTGCGTCCGCGTCGGCGAGGGCATGGGCCTTGAGGGTGGTGAGCCAGCCCTGCAGCGCCGGGACGTCGTCGGCCGGGGCCGCCTCGAGCGCCGCCTGGACGGCGGCGATGCGGTCGGGGTCCTGGAGGAACCGATTCCAGGCGAGCTCAGCCTCTTCCTTGCGCGTGCGCGCGCCGGCCGTGTCCGTGTCGAGCCCCATGAGCGCGACCCAGAACGCGTCCTCCTTGGCGGTGTGCACGGCCTGGTACGCGCGGTTGATTTCTGCGAGGAACGAGCTGGTCATTGGCGCCTCCGGTCGGCCGCCGCAGCGGCTGGCGGCGGACTGTAGCGCCAGCGTGGTCGAAGGGCAGGGCAGGATCGGCGTCGGCTGGGGGGCGCGGACGGCCGGGGGCGCGGGCAGACAGCCTGTCTCAACGCGCTGACGGACGGACAGAGGCTGGCGGCGGCCGCGGGCCCGGGCAGACAAGGTGTCTCAACCCGCTGACGGACGGACGGAGGCTGGAGGCGGCCGCGACCGCGCGCAGACAAGCTGTCTCAACGCGCTGACGGACGGACGGAGGCTGGCGGCGGCCGCGTCCGCGCGCAGACAAGCTGTCTCAACCCGTTGACGGACGGACGGAGGGCGGCGGCCGCGGGCCCGGGCAGACAAGCTGTCTCAACGCGCTGACGGACGGACGGAGGCTGGCGGCGGCCGCGGGCCCGGGCAGACAAGCTGTCTCAACCCGTTGACGGACGGACGGAGGCTGGAGCCGGCCGCGACCGCGCGCAGACAAGCTGTCTCAACCCGTTGACGGACGGACGGAGGCTGGAGCCGGCCGCGACCGCGCGCACACAAGCTGTCTCAACCCGCTGACGGACGGACGGAGGCTGGAGGCGGCCGCGACCGCGCGCAGACAGCCTGGCTAGACCTGCTGGCGGACAAACGACGGACTGCGCGCAATCCCCACGAGTTCTCGAAAAAAAGTGGCCCTCTTTTGCGATCTTTTTCGTCAGGGTCCATGTGAGCCCCATTCCCCCTGAGCCCAGGACTGCCCGCGCCTGGCACTGCACCTCCCGGCTGGCCCACGACGGTGTGCTCGTCCGCTCGGACGCTGACCGGCGCTCCGTCGTGACCGCGATCCTGAAGCACGGTCGCCGCGCCGGGCTGATCGCGTACGCCGTGGTCGATACGCATATGCACTGCGTCTTCGTGTGCGAGCGCGGATTGGCGGGCGAAGCCATGCGTCGAATCGAGCTGTCGTGCCACCGACGCCTCCGGCTGGGGCAGCGCTTCGACGGCGCGCGCATCCGACCCATTCGCGACCAGGGCCACCTGCGCAACGTGATCCCCTACGTGCTCAACCAGGTGCGTCGGCACGAGCTGCAGACCGACCTGCTCCAAGAGGGCTCTGCGCTTCACGACCTCCTGGGACTCCGCGTACCGGGGCTCGGTCTCCCAGACGCGCTCCAGGCGGAGCTTCCGCGCGTCGTCCTCCCGAGCCTCTGGCGACAATTCGGCGTCGAGCCCGAACTGACGCAAGACTGGGCGCGCGGCCTCGACGCCACGGAGCTGCCTCATCTGCGGGAGGCGGCGCAGGCCGCATTTGCCCTCCGGTTCATCGGCGGACGCGGTCACCCGCTGGTCCGCGCAGCGATGGTGCAGGCAGCGGGAACTCACTCGATCCGGGTGACGGCCCGGGCGGCGGGTGTGGCGCGATCGACGATCGCTCGCCTTCGAGCGATGCACGTGCCAACCAGTTGGATCCACGCGATTCGTCGGCAGGTACGCCTACGGTGCCGGGCCAAGCGCCTCCGGGAGCAAGCACCGTCCGCCAGCACCGCAAGACACGCTGGCTCACCCCGCTGACGGACGCCTTGCGCCCCGCCCGGTCCGCCAGCACCGCAAGACACGCTGTCTCACCCCGCTGACGGACGGCGCACCCCCATCACCGTCCGCCGGCACCGCAAGACACGCTGTCTCACCCCGCTGACGGACGGCGCACCCCCATCACCGTCCACCAGCACCGCAAGACATGCTGTCTCACCCGCTGACGGACGCCGCACCCGCAGCACCGTCCACCAGCACCGCAAGACACGCTGTCTCACCCCGCTGACGGACGCCGCACCCGCAGCACCGTCCGCAGCACCGTCCGCCAGCACCGCAAGACACGCTGTCTCACCCCGCTGACGGACGCCTCGCACCAACCCGTGCCCAGCCACCACCGTCGCCAGCACGCCCCCTGCATCCAAGCGTTGCGCCCCGCCTCCCCGACTTGACCCTTGCGTTCCGAGCGGCTAATCCACATTCCGAATCCTCATTCGGAGTTTTGAATGGGCCTCCGCGAACGCAAACGCGAACACACGATCCAGATGATCCTGGAGGCCGCCGCCGACACGTTCGGCGCCAACGGCTACCACGGCACCTCGATGGAGGACGTCGCCCGCGCCACGGGCTGCGCCACCGCCACGCTGTACGGCTACTTCAAGTCGAAGGAGGAACTCTTCACCCGTCTGCTGACGACCCGGATGAACGAGTACCTCCAGGGGGTTCGGGAGGCGGTCGACGGCACCGCGGGGTTCTGGGACGGCGTCGACGCATTCCTCGATCACTTCGTCGCTCACGCGAAACAGCACGAGCAGTTCAACAAGGTGCTCATCCTGGTCATGCGTGCCCCCACGGACGGGCTCCACCCGGATCCCGAAGACGCGGACGCATTCAACGAGGCGTACCTGACGCTCGTTGGCTCCATCGTCCAGCGGGGAATCGACGCCGGACTCGTCCGTACGACCAACCCGATGGCCCTCGCCGTCAACATCACCGGGATGCTCCACGCCAACTGGTTCGCGTCCCTGCTGTTCCCCGAAGCGTGCGACCTCGCCGAGGCCGCTGCATCCATCCGCGCGCTGCTCCTCGGCGGCGTCAGCGAGGTCCCCCGATGAAGCGCCTCCTGCTCCCCCTCGCGCTCCTGGGCCTGGCGGCCTGCGAGCAGCCCGAAGCGGCCTCGACGCCCGACGCGCCCGCCCCCGAAGCGCTCGCGTCGTACGACGCCAACGCCATCCCGGTGCGGTCCCAGCCCGCCGTCCAGGGCGCCGTGGTGCGCACACTGGAGCTCGGCGGCGTGGCCGAAGCGTGGCGCGCCGCCCGCCTTGCCCCCTCGGCGCAGGGCGTGGTCGAGACGCTGAACGTCCAGCTCGGCGACACCGTGAAGAGGGGACAGCTCCTCGCTGCCATCGACACGACCACGCTGAAGCTCCAGCACCAGGCCGCACAGCGCGCGGTCGATCTCGCGCGGCTGCAGCTCATGGACGCGGAGTCCGAGGCGTCTCGCGCCAAGGGGCTCGCGGAGTCCGGCGCCATCACGTCGCGTGACGGAGACAAGGCCGCGCTGGGCCTCGACCTCGCCCGCGCCCAGCTCGACCAGGCGGAGGCCCAGGCCGCCGCGCTGGCCGGACAGATGAAGCTCGCCCAGGTGCACGCGCCGTTCGCCGGACGCGTCACCGCGTTGCACGTGGAACAGGGCGAGTTCTTCTCGGGGATGGGGGGCATGGGGGGCCCGCCGATGCTCGTCGAGGTGCAGGCGCTGGAGACCATCAAGGTCGACGTGAACCTGCCGGAGATCGACCTGTCCCGCGTGCGCGAGGGCATGAAGGTCGAGCTGATCAGCGACGCGTTCGTCGGGCGCACGTTCGAGGGCGTCGTATCCCTGGTGAACGCCGCGGCCACGCCGGGCGCCCGCACCTTCCTCGTCCGCATCAAGTGCGACAACAGCGACGGCACCCTGCGGCCGGGGATGTTCCTGCGAGCCCGCGTCGTGGTCGAGAAGCGCGACGACGTCGTCTACGTGCCCGAGCGCGCCATCACCCGACACGGCGACGGGCACTACGTGATGCTGCTGGACGGTGACACCGCGAGGCGCCGGACGGTCACGCCCGGACTGCGCGGCGACCAGGGCTGGCAGATCGAGGGCGTGCAGGCCGGCGAGCAGGTCGTGATCGAGGGCCACTTCGGGCTTCCGGACGGCGCCACGGTCCGCGTCATCGGATCGGAGTCGGGCGCATGAGCCTCTCCGACATCGCCGTCGACCGGCCGGTCACGGTCACGATGGTCGCGATGATCATCGTGGTCCTGGGCTTGCTGTCGCTCTCGCGGCTCGGGCTCGATCTGATGCCCGACGTGGACTTCCCGACCATCTCGGTGATCACCCGCTACGAGGGCGCCGCGTCCGAAGACATCGAGAAGCTGGTCACCCGCCCGCTGGAGGGGGCCATCGCGTCCGTCAGCGGCGTCGTGGGCCTCAACTCCGTGTCCCGCGAGGACGTCAGCTTCATCATGGTGGAGTTCGACTACGGGACGGACCTCAACGAGGCCGCGCAGGGCATGCGCGACGCCCTCGGGCTCATCGCGCCGATCATGCCGGAGGACTCCGAAGACCCCATGGTCGTGAAGTTCTCGCTGAGCTCGCTGCCCGTGCTCGGCTACTCGGTCACGGGGATGGACGGCAACACCCAGGCGCTGAACCGCTTCCTGGGGGACACGCTGACCCAGCGCCTGGAGCGGCTCGACGGGGTCGCCCAGGCGATGCTGTTCGGCTCTCCGGACCAGGAGATCTCCGTCAACATCGACCGCGCCGCCCTCGAGGTCACCGGGCTCGCGCTGGACACCGTGATCCGCGCCATCGGGGCCCAGAACGTCGACCTGCCGGGCGGCCGCGTCATCGAGCAGCGCAGCGAGTACCTCGTGCGCACGCTCGGCGCGTTCCGTTCGCTGCAGGACGTAGAGCAGACCGTCGTCGGCATGAGCAGGTCCGGCGTGCCCGTGCGCGTGAAGGACATCGGGAGCGTGACGCTGTCCACCGAGGACGTGCGCAGCACCTTCCGCTCGAACGGCGAGCCGTCGCTGTTCCTGCAGGTGGTGAAGCAGTCGGGCGCCAACCCGCTGCAGGTCGCTCAGCGCGTGAAGAAGGAGCTGGCGAAGGTCCGCGCGGAGCTGCCGGACGACATCGAGTTCGGCCTGGTGATGGACACCGGCGAGCAGATCGAGCAGATGTCGACCAACGTGAGCCGCTCCGGTCTGGCCGGAGGCCTGCTCGCCATCCTCTTCATGTTCGTCTTCCTGCGGTCGGCGCGCCCGACGGCGGCGATCGCCGTGGCCATTCCCCTGTCGCTCCTGGCGACGTTCATCCCCATCTACTTCACGGGCGAGACGCTGAACCTCATGACGATGGGCGGGCTGATGCTCGGCATCGGGATGCTGGTCGACAACGCGGTCGTGGTCATCGAGAACATCTTCCGGCACCTGGAGCAGGGCAAGGGCCGCATCGAGGCCGCGCGGGACGGGGCGCGCGAGGTGGGGATGGCCATCACGGCGTCCACCCTGACGACGATCGCGGTGTTCCTGCCGCTGTTCTTCGGCGGCGGACTGGCCGGCGAGCTCGTGCGCGGGCTGGCGATGGTGGTCGCCTTTGCGCTCGCGGCGTCGCTGCTCGTGGCGCTGACGATCGTCCCGATGATGGCGTCCGTCACGTTCGACGAGCGGGACGCCAGGCGGGTGAACGAAGGCGGACGCTCGATGGAGCGCCTGTCACTGCTCTACGAGAAGGTGCTGCGCTGGTGCCTCGGGCACCGCAAGACCACGCTCGCCACGGTGTTCGCGACCCTGGTGGTGTCCGTCGGGCTGCTCACCCAGGTGGGTGCGACGTTCATGCCCGCGACGGACCAGCCGCTGCTCATGGGCAAGGCCGCGTTCGCCGTCGGCACGCCGCTCCCCGAGGTCCAGCGCGCCATGGAGCGCGTCGAGGGCTACCTGATGTCGGTGCCCGAGATCCTGACGGCCGGCGTCGGCGCGGGAACCAACGAGGACGACCTGGGCGCCGGCATGACCGAGATGTCCCCCGCGGGCGTGCACGAGGCGCAGATCTTCGTGCGGCTCAAGGGCGATCGGGCCCGCTCCCTGCCGGAGGTCCTGGCCGAGGTGCGCGCCAACTGCCCGCGCGCCGAGGGCATGACGATCGACTTCATGGACATGGGCGAGGCCATGTTCGGCGGCGGCGGCGCGAAGCCCGTGCAGATCGAGATCTACGGCACCGACCTCGACGCGCTCACGCAGATCGCGAACCGGGTGAAGGACTCGATCAGCTCCATCGATGGGCTGACCGAGATCGACACGTCCTTCAAGCAGCCCAAGCCGGAGCGGCACCTCAAGGTGGACCGGGAGCGGGCCGCGTCCTACGGGCTCACCATCGCCGAGGTCGCGCGATCGGTCGACAGCGCAACGCGCGGCAGCCTCGCCGGGCTCTACCGCGAGGGCGGCGAGGAGTACCCCATCCGCGTTCGCTACACCGAGCGGGACCGGGGCGGGTTCGACCAGCTCGATCGCATCGTCGTGCCCACCCGGGCGGGCTTCGCGGTGCCGCTGCGCCAGGTCGCCGAGTTCGTCAGCGGGACGGGCCCCGTGCAGATCACGCGGCGCGACCAGATGCGCAAGGTGGCGGTGCGCGCGAACCTCGAAGGACGCGACATCGGCAGCGTCATCGCAGACGTGGAGACGACCCTCGGGCCCCTGCGCGCGTCCCTCCCGTCCGGCTATCGGATCGACTTCGGCGGCCAGTTCGAGCAGATGACGGAGGCGTTCGTCCTGCTGCTGGGCGCGCTGCTGCTCGCCATCCTGCTCGTCTACATGGTGATGGCGAGCCAGTTCGAAGCGTTCGGGCACCCCCTGGTCATCATGTTCACGGTGCCGCTGTCGTTCGTCGGCGTCGCAGTCGTGCTGTTCGCCACCCAGACGCCGATCTCGGTGGTCACCTTCGTCGGCGTGATCATGTTGGCGGGCATCGTGGTCAACAACGGCATCGTGCTCATCGACTACATCAACCAGAAGCGCGCCGAGGGGATGGAGCGCCGCGAGGCGGTCGTCGCCGGGGGCCGGACCCGCCTGCGCGCGGTGTTGATCACCACGGGGACGACCATCGCGGGCCTGCTCCCGATGGCGCTGTTCCCCGGCAAGGGCGCCGAGCTCACGGCCGACATGGCCAAGACGGTGGCCGGTGGGCTCGCCGCGGCCACCTTCCTCACGCTGGTGATCCTGCCGATCGTCTACGAAATCGTGGACAGCATCGGGACGAAGCTGGCGGGGATCTGGAACCGTTTGCTGCACGGCGCCTCGGACGCCGACGTGGAGGCTGAAGCATGACCACCTGGCTCCGGGCGCTGGCCCTGACGCTGGCGACCCTCTTCGCGGTGCCGGCGGCCGCGCAGGGCGACCTCACCGGCCGCCCCTTCGCGCTCGCGGACGCGATGCAGCTCGCGGCGAAGCACAACCCGAACCTGCGCGCCGCCGTCGAGCTCGAGGTGCAGGCGAAGGCCCAGCGAGACCAGGCGTGGGCGTTCGTCCAGCCGACGATCTCTGCCGGGTACCAGTACCGGGTGAACGACCGCGAGATCGCGCTCGACTTCGCCGACAGCTTCGACACGAGCTTCCTGACGGACGCGTTCGAGCCCCTGTACGGCAACGTCGGCTACATCCTCGGAGAGCTCGCCGAGGACAACATGATCGAGCCCGAGGACTGCGACGAGCTCGCGGCCATCAACGGATTCGAGGACTGCGCGGCGCTGCTGGACGCCATCCAGAACGGCGTGGACGTCACCGGCGATCCGGGGACGGAGCCGCCGACCCAGGAGCCGTCGATCATCCAGCCGAAGACGCAGCAGTTCCTGAACGTGGACGCGTCCTGGCCCATCTCGCCCCGGGCCATCTCCATGGGCATGGCCGGCCAGCAGAACGTGCTGTCGGCGCGCGCGCAGATCCGCCAGGCGCGGGACCAGCTCCTGCTCGCCGTGGTGCAGACCTACGCCGGGGCGTGGCAGGTGCAGGAGTCCGTGGCGTTGCTGCGGGAGCAGATCGGACTCGCCGAGGCGCACCTCAAGGACACGCAGGCGCTCGCCAGCGCCGGGATGATCACGAAGGACGTGACGCTGCGGGCGCAGCTCGAGGTCGAGAAGATCAAGCGGCAGCTGCGGGACGCGGAGCAGATGCAGCGCGCCGCCTTGAGGGGGCTGAAGGTGGCCATCGGCAAGCGGGACCTGGAGATCGGGAGCCTGACCCCGCTGCCCACGGTGTCCATCGAGCGGCTGGACGCGGAGGGGCTGGCGAAGGAGGCCATGGAGGCGCGGCCGGAGGTGGCCGGGGCGGAGGCCCAGGCGCTGGCGGCCCAGAACATGGAGGCGGACGCCGTCCTGCAGTTCCTGCCGACGTTCGCCGTCGCCGCCAACTGGCGCTGGAGCGACCAGGCCGCCGGCTTCGACGACAAGAAGACGGCGTGGTGGATCGGGCTCGGCGTCTCGCTGCCCATCTGGGACGGCGGGATCAAGGTCCACAACGCGCGCATCGCGGCCTCGCGGAAGCGCCAGGCGGTGGCGAACATCGACGCGGTGCGGCAGCAGGTCGCCATGGACGTCGAGAACGCCTGGGACGCCTTCACCACGAAGCGGGACGCCGTGAGCGTGGCGAAGCTCGAGCAGGAGCTCGCCGCCGAGGCCTACCGGCTCGTGGAGGTCCGCTACAAGGCCGGAAAGGCGCGCCAGGTCGAGCTGCTGGACGCGCAGACGGCGCTCAAGTTCGCTGAGCTGGGGCTCGTGCAGGCCCAGGTGGATCGGGAGCTGGCGGCCGCCGAGCTCCTGGCGGCGAGCGGCCGCGTGGGAGACGTCGGCGGCTGAAGCGCCGGTAAGTCGATGTAAGTCGCTTCGCACGCTCGGGATTCGTAGACCTCCGTCGCCAACTGACGGAGTTCCCGATGACGCCCCGAGCCCTGCTGCTGATCCTCCTCTTCCTCACCGCCTGCGCGCCGCGTCCCCAGGACCGCGCTCCCCACGAGGACGAGCCCGTCGCGTCCGACGACGACGACACCGGTGACGACGACGACACCGAGGAGCCGTGCGAGGACCTCTGGTTCCTCGACACGGACGGCGACGGGTTCGGTGATCCGGCGGTCTCCGTCGTGGCCTGCGAGGCTCCGGACAGCCACGTCGCCAACGCCAACGACTGCGACCCGGCAGCGTCGGACGCCCACCCGGGGGCGCCGGATGCCCCCGATCTGGCCTTCCGCGACACCAACTGCGACGGCCTCGACGGCAACCGGACCATGTCCGTGTTCGTGGACCCGGTGAGCGGCTCGGACAGCAACGACGGGTTCATGCCCGAGACCGCGGTCGCCACCCTGGAGCGGGGTGCCCAGGCGGCCGAGACGGCAGGCCGCGGCTGGCTCCTCGTGGCCGGCGGCACCATCCCGGCGGGTCCCGGACTGCGCGAGGGTGTGTCCATCGCCGGCGGCTTCGACACCGGCACCGGCTGGGCGCGCGGCACCGCCGTCACCACCATCACGGCTCCGTCCCTCGGCGTGGCCGTGGACGGCTGGACCGTGCCCACCACCTGGCAGCGCGTCACGGTCGACGCGGACGACGGGCTCTCGTCCATCGCGCTGCGCGTCCGGGCCACCGATGCGCTCACCCTCGAAGGCGTGATCGTCCGAGCGGGATCGGGCGCAGCGGGGCTCCCGGGCGCCGACGGGCTCGCTGGCGGAGCTGGCGGCAGCGGCCTGAACGGCGGCTGGGGATGCGAAGACTCCATCGGGTTCTGCGGGTCCTGCAGCCGACCGAGCGGCGGCTCGGGTGGAAGCTCGGGCGCCACCTGCTCCGGCGTGTCTGGCGGCAGCGGCGGATTGCCCGGCAGCGGCGAGGGTCCGCTGAGCGGCAGCGCAGGGTCCGTCGGCGGGGGATCGACCCCCGGAGGGTCGGGCGGGTCGCTGCACTGGAGCGGCAGCAACGGGTACAGCGGCGCGGACGGGGCGAGCGGTCTGGACGGCGCGGGCGGCGTCGAGCTCGGCAGCTTCGGCTGGGAGGGCTACGTCCCGTCGGACGGAGAGGACGGCAGCCCCGGCATCGACGGTGCGGGCGGCGGCGGCGGTGGCGGCGGTGGCGGCGGCGGCGGCGGCGGCTTCCAGGACCAGGTCCCCTACGCCGACGACGAAGACATCCCGTTCTAGGAGCCCAGCCTCGAGCCTGAGCGAGCGCCGACTGACGGGGCGCGCGGTGCAGGCGAGCACGAGCCTGTCCTGAGAGCTGACCCCCGACGACCGGCGCCGACGACGCGCCCACGCCCGGAGACCTGACCATGTCCGACGAGCTCACCGGCCCCGCGGCCACCCTCGACCAGCTGCTCGACAAGGTGACTGATGCGTTCGTGGACGCGAAGGTCCCGATGCGCGCGAACGCTCTCAAGCGGCTCCGCGGCTACCTGATGCACGTCCAGGGGAACGAGGAGATGCAGGACGCCGCCTCGATGCTCCAGGCGCTCAACGACGCCCCGCGCAACCCGGGTTTCGGAAGCTACGGCCCCGAGATCGATGCCGCGATCCGCGAAGCGAAGAAGGAACTCGGCGGCGAGTAGCCACGGCCGCTAGGGCGACCGACCACGCAGGCGACGAAGAGATCGGGGGGCTGACGCCCCTCGGGCCCGTCGGCTAGGGGTCGACGTAGGGGCTGACGCGGGTCGCCTCAATCCGACCGGCGAGGTCGAAGATCAGGGCGCCGCCGGAGAAGTCGGCCTCGAACGCGTCGTCGTTGTCGAACTCGCCCTGCCAGTCGACCGGAAGCTCGAAGAAGCCCACGTCCACGCCGATGTTGCCCTCGGCGTCGTCATCGAAGATGTCCGCGTCGAGGACGTAGGACACGTCGAACTGGCCGAGGACCAGCAGGTCCACCACGCAACCGCCGCCGCCGTCCATGATCGTCCCCGACATGTCGACGATGAAGTCGAGGCCGCCGTTGCAGGAGCCGGAGACCGGGGTCCCCTGGAACTCGGCGTCCAGCGTGATGTTCAGGTTCCCGGAGTACACCCCGGTGTGCTCGCCCTGGACCCGCACGCCGCCGGCGGCGTAGACGAGTCGGTCCCCGTTGGGCAGGTCCGCGGTCGCGGTGAAGGTGTGGATCCCCCAGTCCACGAACTCCTCGCCCGAGGTCCCCACGAACACTTCGCCGTCCTGGTCGGACTCGAAGACGATGTCCTCGAAGTCGAGGACGCTGCCGTCGGCGCCGATCACCTCGGCCTCGAACGGCACGCCTTCATCCCGAAGGTAGATGTCGGCCGAGACCGGGGAGTGAACGACCAGCTCGGCCCCGTCGAACTCGGGGAACTGGTCCTCGCCGGCGTTGCCACCGACGCCGTTCAGGGTCGCGTCGCCGTTGCAGCCAGCCGCCATCGCAGCCGACAGCACGGACACCAGGACAAGACTCGTGCGCTTCATGCTCTCTCCACCTGTCGAGCGACCCATCCGGACGCCCATGTCCCCACCGCGGGGCAACCTATCACCGGCCTTCGAAGGCGACCATCACGAACACTTCCCGGTTGCCTCCCCGAGCGCCCGCGATCCGCGACTCCGCCCGCCCCGCCTCGGAGAACCCGAGCTCGCGCGCCACCGCGACGACCGCCTCGACCGCCGCCTCCCGCAGGGAGTCCTCGCGGACCACTCCGCCCTTGCCGACCTGCTCCCGGCCGACCTCGAACTGCGGCTTCACCAGCGCCAGGACGGGCGTCCCGGTTTCGATCAGCGCCGCAATGGGAGGGAGCAGGAGGCGAAGGCTGATGAAGCTCGCGTCCACCACCACCAGCGAGACGTCCCCCACCTGCGCCCGCGTGGCGGCCCGGATGTCCGTCTGCTCGAGCGACACCACGCGCGGGTCCTGGCGCAGCTTGTTGTGCAGCTGGTTCGTGCCCACGTCGATGGCCACCACCTCGGTCGCGCCCCGCTGCAAGAGGCAGTCGGTGAACCCTCCCGTGGACGCGCCCACGTCGAGACACCGGAGCCCGACGACGTCGACCCCGAGATCCTCGAGCGCTCCCGCGAGCTTCAGCCCCCCGCGCGATACATACGGGTGATCCACACCCCGCAATCGAATCGCCGCGTCGACCGAGACCTTCGTGCCCGCCTTGTCGACCACCCCGTCGTCGACGAGCACCTGCCCCGCGAGGAGGAGCCGCTTCGCCCGATCGCGCGACGCCGCCAGTCCCCGTTGGACCAGCAGCAGGTCGATGCGCTCGCGCTTCGGCACGCGGATCCGGCCTAGTGATCCCGGTGGACGGTGAACCAGGCGAGGCGACGCAACGGGTCCGCCTCCGGGCCGAAGCCGTCCAGCGACCGCAGCGCGCGCTCCGCCAGGTCGGACGCGAGGGTCCGGCTGGCGTCGAGACCGATCAGCGCCGGAAACGACGGCGTCTCCGCCGCGTCGTCGGCCCGCTCGGTGGTGTCCTGCAGCTCGTCGAGCACGTCGTCCACCACCTGAAAGGCCAGGCCCAGCGTCTCCCCGTACTCGCCCATCGCCGCGCAGGCCGCCTCGTTCGCCCGCCCGAGCACCGCCCCCGCCCAGCAGGAGAAGCGGAACAGCTCCCCCGTCTTCCGGCGGTGGAGGAAGGCGAGCTGCTCGTGGCTGTCGACCGGGGTCTCCATCCCGAGGTCCAGCGACTGTCCGCCGACCATCCCCAGCCAGCCCGCGGCTCGGGACAGGCCCCGCGCGACCTTCGCCATCAGCGCGAAGTCCGCGGTCCCCCCGTAGGCATCGGGATCGAGGACTGCCCCGAACGCCTCGGTGAGCAGCCCGTCGCCGGCGAGCACGGCGAGCCCTTCGCCGTAGACCTTGTGGTTCGTCGGCTGGCCCCGGCGCTCGTCGTCGTCGTCCATCGCCGGCAGATCGTCGTGGACGAGCGAGTAGGTGTGGATCATCTCCACCCCGCACGCCGCGGGCAGGGCGGCGTCCCAAGGGAGGTCCGACGTCCCACCCACCGCCTCGAACGCGGCGAGGACGAGGACGGGGCGGATGCGCTTGCCACCGCCAAAGAGCGAGTACGCCATGGACTCGTGCAGGGTCTTTGGCCAGCGCTCCGGGACCGGGAGCGCGCGGCGCAGGGCCTCGTCCACGAGGTGTCGACGCTCGCCCAGGTACGCCTTGAGGAGTCGCTCGTCGTCCGGGCCGAACTCGGCCAGCCCGCTAGAAGGGGATGTCGTCATCGTCCATCTCCGCTGGGTCCTTGATGGCGAACGCCTGCCCGAGGGACATCTGCCCCTGGTCTCGGGCCCCCGCCTCGCCCGCGTCACGAGCGGGGTCGGCCCGCAAGGAACCGCGGGTCGGAGTGTTGCCCCGGGGCGGCGGCTCCGGCGGGCCCTGGTCGAATCGCGGCTCCCGGGCGGGCAGTGCCCGCTGAGGCGGCGGTCGGCTCGCGCGCTGCGTCGGCTCTTCGCCCGGGTCCTCGTGCACGGCCCGTCGCTCTCCCGACTCCATGTCCACCTCGACCACCCGAGCGCCCTCCCGCAAGAGGATGGCCACCTTGCGGTCCGCCTCGTTCAGGCGGTCTTCACACCGGCGCGCAAGGGCGATCCCCCGCTCGAACCGAGCGATGGTCTGCTCCAGCGGGGTCTCTCCCCGCTCGAGCTCGCTGACGATGGCTTCCAGCTGCGACAGCGCGTCTTCGAAGGACAGCGCGTCCGCGGCGGTCTCGGACTCGGACATGGGCTCCTCGGATTCGCCGGGACTCGCGGCGAGGGGCGCAGACTAAAGAATCACGGGCTGATCCGCCCGGTCCCTGCAGCCGCCCCGGTCAGGGCTGATACCCCAGCTCGCCGGGCGCCCCCTGATCGGGGAAGGACTTCAGGAAGTTGGCCCACAGCAGCGCCGCCTGGCCCTCGTTGAAGATCGCGAAGTGGTTCGAGTCGAACTGGGCGAGGCCCCCCGTCACCGCGTCTCCGCTCGCGTTCGTCAGGTTCCCGCCGTAGGGGGTGTCCGTCGGGCGCAGCCCGCGCAGGTCCAGCCCGAACACGTTGCGCTCCCGGTACGGGTCGGCCAGGGGCAGCCCCGCCGAGACGGCCAGCGTCTCCGCCGTGTCGGCGGGCGTCTGCTCGTCGTGGAGCCCCTCCGTGAGGAGGACGGAGGTCGGCCGCGGGTTGTCCCGGATCCACTTCGGCCCGTAGTTCACCGGATCCGTCACCTCCGTCAGCGTCTGCACCAGGGCGATCGCCGGGTGCATCTCGAACAGCAGGGTCCCGGGGGGATCCCCGAGCGCGATCAGCACCGTCTGATGGAAGTCGATGGGGTCGGTCCGCTGGAGCACGACGATGGACAGCCCGCCGCCCGCCCCGCTGAGCACCCACCCGTCGATCCCGTCCGTGAACGGAATGATCAGAGAGCCGGTCATCCCGCCCTGGGAGTGACCGAGGAAGTAGATCTGCTCCGGGTTGATGCGCAGGTCCGGGTACGCGTCCGCGATGGCGCCCCCATCCACGAACTCCTTCTGCACGAACCGCAGCAGAGAGAGCGTGTCGAGCCCGCCCTGACGGAAGGTCGACCGGCCCGAGTCCGGATTGGTGAAGTTGAAGCTCAGGATGCTGATGTTCCCCGGCTGATCGTCGGGCCAGCGGTCACCGTGGAAGGGCTGCGGGATGCCGATGGAGAGGAACCCGCGGTTCGCGGCCAGGGCTCCCGGGCTCAAGTCGCCGCTGCGGGTCACGTGGCTCCACCGGTCACCGCCGGTCCCATGGGCGTGGAGCACCACGGGCCAGCCGTCCTCGGGCTGGTCGAAGATGGGGCGCGGCATCCCCACCGCGAAGGGGACCAGCTCATCCAGCTCGACGATCGGATCTCCGTTGCCGTCGAACGCGAACCCGCCGCCTTCGTCCGCATACGGCTTGTCTCCCTGCTGGAAGTTGGGCGCCCAGTACGCGCCCTCCCGCACCTCGTAGTCGTCCTGGAACTCCGGGTGGTCGTCGTCCAGGGTGACGATGTCGCCCTCCCAGGTGAGCAGGTCGGGCCCGTTCTGCACGTAGTCGGACAGGACCGCCATCTCCGCGGTGGGGTCCTCTGTGGTGAACACCGTCGCGTGGGCGATCCAGCGGACATCGACTCCGTCCACGGGCTCCTCGTCCCCCTCGGCGAGGATCGGCTCCTCCCCGGACACCCCCGCCGCCAGCGCGTCCGCGACGAGGTAGTCGGCGAAGGGCTGGTAGGCGGTCTGCAGATCGCCGCTCCCCTCTCCCCGGAGCAAGCTCTGGAGCTCCTCGGAGCCGGTGACGAAGCCGTCGCTCGCCTCCAGGTCCACGAGGTAGACGGCGTAGGTGTTCCCGCCTCGGAGCGGGAAGCCCCAGTACGGCGCGACGATCACGAGGTTGCCGGCGAGGAACGGGTCGGCGTTGTTGTCGGCGACGAAGCGCCAACGGGCGGGCACGCACGCGCCGTAGTCGGGGCTGTCGGGGTCGATGTCGAGGATGCGGACGGGACCCGCGCACGCGGCAGATGCTTCGACCGCCTCCTCGGTCCACTCCGGCAGGCGCACTCCGCCATCGAACCGCAGGTAGGCGGGCGCGTTCGTCCCGAACCCCGTCATCACCTCCTCTCCGAAGGCGATGTACTCGTTGAAGATGGGGCTGTCCGCCGGGTTGGGGAAGCCCTGCAGCGCGATGTTGCCGTTCTCGAGGCGGCGGGTGTCCAGGGGCCAGGGCAGGTCCCAGAAGGACTCGGCGAGGGAGGCATCGAGCATCGGCGCGGTCGCCGAGACCGTCCGCGTCTGGGGAGGGTCCGAGGAGGGGCAGGCGCTGAGGGTGAGCGCGCCGCTGACGACGAAGAGCAGGAAGAGGCGGTTCACGAGCGCTCGGTCTCCGTCGGCGGCCACACCGTCGCGCCGGTCGCGTCCTCGATCCGCGCCAGGTTGGGGATCGAGGTCGCGATGGGAATGTTCGCCGCACCGTAGCAGCCGGGCTCGTTGCCGGATTCGACCACGATCCACTTGTCCAGCAGCAGACCCGTCATGGGGACGAACCCGAGGACGCGGTACCGACCGGGCGGCAGCTCGACCTCTCCTGCGGCGTAGTTCGGGCGGCTCATTCGCACCATCCTATCGACAAATCCGGTTTCGTGGATATATAGTCCCGGCCGTGCCGAGCAACGCCCACAGCGAAGCCATTGTGCTGCTCAAGTCCCTCGCGGACCCGGGCAGGCTTCTGCTCGCCCGCCTCCTCCTCGAGGGGGCGTTCAACGTGTCCGAGCTCACGGACATCCTCCAGGCCAGCCAGTCGACGGTCTCCCGCCACCTGAAGATCCTCCAGGACGCGGGCCTGCTGGACGGCCGTCGCGAAGGCCGCCAGATCTTCTACGCCTGGCGCACCGAGCTCGCCTCGGCGGCCATCTCCCTGCGCGCCTTCGTCGCGAGCCACGGGCCCACCCTGCCCGAGGACGTGCGCCGCCGCATCGCCATCGCCTGGGAGCAGCGCCGGGAGCGCAGCGCCTCCTTCTTCGCGACGGTGGACGCCGCGGACCCCGCCGCCGCCTGGCTCGGCTCGCCCGACTGCCTCCCCGCCATCGTGGACGCGGTCCCGGCGGACGCGGTCGTCGCGGACGTGGGCACGGGCACCGGCCGCCTCCTCGAGCTCCTCGCCCCTCGGGTCCGCAAGCTGATCGGGGTCGACGCGAGCCGCGAGATGCTCGATCAGGCCCGCGGACGCCTCGGAGCGGCCGGCGCGGACGCCGACCTGCGGCTGGGAGACATGGCCCACCTGCCCCTGTCCGCCGACGAGGTGGACTGCGCGGTCGTCAACATGGCGCTGCACCACGTTCCGGAGCCCATCGCCGCCCTGCGCGAGCTCCGGCGGGTGCTGTCCCCCGGGGGCCTGCTCCTCGTGGGGGACTTCCTCCCTCACGACGAGGAGTGGATGCGCGAGACCCTCGCCGACCAGTGGCTCGGCTTCGCCCCGTCGGACCTGTCGCACTGGCTCGAGGCCGCTGGCTTCGAGGACGTGTCCATCACCCCCCTTCCTTCCGAGTCCCCCGGTGCCCTCGACGTGTTCGTGGCCCGGGCCCGGCGCCGTCACCCGGCGGCGCACCTGACCTCACAACCCACAGGAGCCTGAACCATGGTCTCTCCCCACACCGACACGCCCGTCTCGGCCGTGAACCTCGACAGCAAGCCGCTTCCCTACAAGGTCGCTGACATCTCCCTGGCCGACTGGGGCCGCAAGGAGATCAAGATGGCCGAGCACGAGATGCCGGGCCTGATGGCGCTGCGCGCCAAGTACGGCGAGACGAAGCCGCTCAAGGGCGCCCGCATCGCCGGCTGTCTCCACATGACCATCCAGACCGCCGTCCTCATCGAGACGCTGACCGCGCTCGGCGCCGACGTCACCTGGACGTCCTGCAACATCTTCAGCACCCAGGACCAGGCTGCCGCCGCCATCGCCGCGAAGGGCGAGGTCCCGGTCTACGCCTGGAAGGGCGAGACCGAGGAGGAGTACGAGTGGTGCATCCACCAGCAGATCGCCGCCTTCGGTGACGAGCCGCTGAACATGATCCTGGACGACGGTGGCGACCTCACCGCCATCATCCACAACGACTACCCGCACCTCCTCGAGGGCATCAAGGGGATCTCCGAGGAGACCACGACCGGCGTGCTGCGCCTCTACCAGATGCTCGAGAAGGGTGAGCTGAAGGTCCCGGCCTTCAACGTGAACGACTCGGTCACGAAGTCGAAGTTCGACAACACCTACGGCTGCCGCGAGAGCCTCGCGGACGGCATCAAGCGCGCCACGGACGTGATGATGGCCGGCAAGGTCGTCGTGGTCGCCGGCTACGGCGGCGTGGGCAAGGGCTGCGTCGACAGCATGAAGGGCCTCGGCTCCCGCGTGATCGTCACCGAGGTCGACCCCATCTGCGCGCTCCAGGCCGCGATGGAGGGCTTCCAGGTCATGACCATGGACGAGGCGGCGCCCCTGGGCGACATCTTCGTCACGGCGACCGGCTGCTTCGACGTCATCACCGGCAAGCACATGGAGCTGATGAAGGATCAGGCGATCCTGTGCAACATCGGCCACTTCGACAGCGAGATCGAGATCAAGTACCTCGAGGACCGCGAGGACATCACCGAGATCAACGTCAAGCCCCAGGTGGACATCTTCGAGTTCCCCGACGGCAAGCAGCTGATCGTCCTGGCCCGCGGCCGCCTCGTGAACCTCGGCTGCGCCACCGGCCACCCGAGCTTCGTGATGAGCGCCAGCTTCACCAACCAGGTGCTCGCCCAGATCGAGCTCTGGCAGAACGACTGGGAGATCGGCGTGTACATGCTGCCGAAGCACCTGGACGAGGAGGTCGCCCGCCTCCACCTCGGCAAGCTCGGCGCGCAGCTGGACACGCTGACGGAGGAGCAGGCCGCGTACATCGGCGCGAAGCCCCAGGGGCCCTTCAAGCCGGAGTTCTACCGGTACTAGGCCACTGACGCCTCGAGGCGCGAGAGGCCGCCAGCCCGTTAGGGTTGGCGGCCTCTCTGCTTGGCCCCCTTTCGGGTCACCCCGACCCCGATTCGTGCCCGGGATCGGTCAAGGCACGGGCGCGCGCCGTCGATTCTGAAGGGCATGCGCTCTCTTGCACTCGCCCTCTGCGCGCTCGCTCTGAGCGGCTGCCCGGACCCCGCCCCCGACGTCCCGTTCGACGACATGGAGCCGTGGCTCGACGGCCCGACTCTGTCTGAGGAGGTCGTGCTCGACCTGCCCGCCTGCGAAGGGAGCGTCCTCGCGTCCTTCGCGCCGGAGGCCGTCGACCCGCCCGCCCCGGGCTCCGACGGCTGGCTCCCTCCCGAGCCGGACACCCTGAGCGGCGTGCAGTCCTCGTACCTGACTCTCCTTCAGGGAGACGGGATGCTCGCCGTGGCCCAGGTGGCGGTCGTCGGCTACGCCCTGTGCCGCGGCGAAGGCGACGAGGACGACCTCGTTCTTTGGCGCCCCTCCTTCCCCGGGACCGGGCGCGCCCAGTTCGCCTGGCGCTACCGGGACGCCCGCCCCGTCATCATCGAGGCGCCCCATGCCTTCGCCGATCAGGGAGGGCCCGCCTCGGAGCTCGCCGCCTTCGATGCCGCGCGGGGACGGGCCCTCATCGCCGCCGGCGCCCACCCGTGCGCCAACCCCGAGCCCGCCGGGTGCGGCACCGAGTCGACCATGTGCGACGGGGCCGCCGGCGCCGACCCGCTGATGAACGAGGGATCCGTCTTCCACCTCGCCCACGAGCTGTTCAGCGAGGACTGGCCCGAGGACTGGATCGTGAGCCTCCAGGCCATGAGCGACTCCGGCGCGGCCCTGTCCAACGGCACCTACGACTTCGTCCGTGACGGCAGCGTCGAGGCGCTCCTCGGCGCCGAGCTCCTCGCCGAGCTCCACGACACCAACGTCACCAGCTGCAACGGCCTGCCGGGGGCGGACCCGGGGCGGCGCTTCTGCGGGACGGGAGGGCTGCAGGCCCGGCACAGCAACGGCTCCTCCGACGTGTGCGAGGAGACCCCTGAAGCGGCCAGCGGACGGTGGATGCAGGTCGCGCGGTCGCCGGCGGTCCGTGCCCGCCACTCCGTGGCGGCGGATGCCCTCGTGCGGGCCCTGGACGCGGCGGGCCGCTGAGCGGCAGCCGGCTGGGCGGGGGGACCGAACCCGCGCCGGGGGCTACTTCTTCTCGAAGGTGACCGCCGAGGCGCGGCCTTCCTTGACGACGATCGACCGCTCCTCGCTCCAGGACTCGAGCGGGTTCTCCACGGTGATCGTGTGGGGGCCGGGGGTGAGCTCGAGCGTGACCGGCGTGCTCTTCCCGGTGACGACACCGTCCACCGCGACGTAGGCCCAGGGCGTCGAGGTGACCGTCACCTTGACCCTGCCCGCGTCGGCCGGCTTCGGGGCCTCGCTGAGCTGCACCACGGTGGTGGACTCCGTGTCCTGGAACCGCGCGAGCCGCGTCGTGGACAGGTGACCGTCGAGGCGCGCGACGATCTCGATGATCGTCCCCGGCGGACGCTTCAGCTCGTAGGGACCCACGCCGACCGAGCGGCCGTCGACCGTGAGAGTGGCGCCCGGGGGATCGCTCGTGACCACCATCTTCGTGCCCGTGGCCGCGGGGGCCGGAGTCGGTGCCGGCTGGGCCCGCGGCGACGCCTGGACCGGCGGCACGGGCTCGGGACGAGGCGTCGGCTGGGGCTCGGGACGAGGCGTCGGCTGGGCCTCCGGGCGTGGCGTCGGCTGGGGCTCCGGGCGTGGCGTCGCCTCCTCCACTGGCGGTTCCCCACCAGCAGGCTCCTTGTCCCCGTCGGCCGCGCTCTCGGCGCCCGCGCCCCGAGGCACGACCGGCTCCAGCGGCGCGAGCCCGTCGGGGCTCTCGACCGGCGGCTCGGAGAGGCTCCCCGTCGGCGCCGGAGCCGACGAGCTCGGCTCGCCGGGAGCGTCGACGGAGGTCGACGGGCCGAACACCGAGTTCACCGCGAACCAGAACAGCCCCAGGGCCACGATGGCGACGAGGATGTACCCGAAGAGGGGGAACTCGTCCTCCTCCGCCGGCGCCGCCTTCTTCTTCGCGGCGGCCGCCTTCGTCCCGCCCGTCGGCTTCTTCGCGCCCGGCGCAGTCTTGCGACGCTTCGCCCCCGGCGACGTCTTGCGACGCTTCTTCCCCGGCGAGGTCTTGCGGCGCCGCTTGCGCTTGCCGGCGCCCTTGCCCTCGGTCTCCACCTTCGTCGTCGCCGCCGACTCGGCCTCGGTCTCCACCTTCGTCGTCGCCGCCGACTCGGCCTCGGTCTCCACCTTCGTCGTCGCCGCCGACTCGTTGTCGTCGGCCGGCTCCGCGTCCTCCGCCGACTCCGCGTCGGCCGACTCCTTCTCGTCGGCGTGCTCCGTCTCCGCCTTCGTCGTCGCCGCCGACTCCGACTCGGTCTCCACCTTCGTCGTCGCCGCCGCGGCGGCCGCGGCACCAGCGGCTGCGTCCACCTCCCCGGCGGGCAGGGAGTCCTCGGTGATCGGCTCCGACGGACTCCGCGTCTCCTCGTCCGACGGCGCGTCGCCGACGGTGATCGAGGGGTACTGGTCCCGCGTCTCGGTGTCCGACGCCGCCTGCCCCACGCTCGCCACCTGCGGGCTCTCGTCGGCCTCGGGGACGGGGAAGACCTCGTCGGTCTCGGCACCCACCGGGTTCGGCCCGTCGTCCACCTCCAGCGGCGAGGCGAGGGCGGCCTGGATCCCCGGCACCCCCGAGCCGATGTCTCCCCCGCGTTCCTGCTCCTGGATCCGCAGGTCGATGTCCTCGAGGGTGGCCTCCATCTGGACCGGCGCCGCGTCGCCTCGGGACCGAGGGGTCAGCCCCTTCACCGCGAAGGGGTTCTCCTCCTCCCGCAGCGTCGCCTCGCTCGCCGCCGACAGGGGCGGTGCGTCCATCGTGTGGCTGCGGCCGTCCAGGGGCTGGGTGGGGATCGCGTCGGGGTTCGCGACGATGTGGGGGATCGTGAGGTCCTCGGACGGGTCGTGGTCGTCCTCGTCCTCCTCGACACCCTCATCGGCCCACTGGTCCGCCGCCGTGACGCCATGCCCCGCCCGCATCCGCGGCAGCCCGACGGAGATCGCGCTCGCGTCGTCCTCCCGCGGCTGAGGTACCGACAGCCCGCGCCTCGACAGCTGCGAGGGGAACAGCGACCACAGCTCGTCGACGATGAGCTGGGGATCGTCGATCACGCCCCGGGCGAACATGAGCTCGGCGAGGTCCCGCCGGATCTGCCCCGCGGTCTGGTAGCGGGTCTCCGGGTGGAGGCGCAGGCAGCGCTCGATGATCCGCACGAGATCCCGTGGGACCCCCGACCGGTAGTCGGTCACGGAGCCGGGGCGGCACGCGACCACCTTCTCCATCGTCTTGTAGTCCGACTCACCGAGGAACGGGTTCACGTTCGTCAGCATCTCGAACAGGAGGACGCCGAGGCTGAAGAGGTCGGAGCGGCTGTCGAGGTGGTCGCCGGTCAGCTGCTCGGGGGACATGTACGCGTACTTGCCGCGCACGACCCCCGGCCGACTCCGCGAGATCCGCTGCGCGTACCGCGCGACCCCGAAGTCGGTGAGCTTCACCTCGCCCTGAACCGAGAGCAGCACGTTCGGCGGGGACACGTCCCGGTGGACGAGGTCCAGCGACCGACCCTTCTGGTCGACGCGGCTGTGGGCGTACTCCAGCGCCGAGGCGATCCGCATCGCGATGTGCACGACGGCGTCGATGCTCACCTGCCGCCCGAGCTTGCGCGCCCCGATGAGGATCTTCTCCAGATCGGGCCCGTCCACGTACTCCATGGCGAGGAAGTACTCGCCGTGGTGCACCCCGAAGTCGAAGACCTGGACGATGTTCGAGTGGTTCAGCGAGACGCTGATGCGCGCCTCGTCCTGGAAGAGCCGGTTGAACTCTTCCATGTCCGTGTAGATCGGCAGGATCTTCTTGAGCGCGATCCGCTTCTCGAACCCCGCCACCCCGGAGAGCAACGCCAGGTACACCTCGGCCATCCCGCCCCGCGCGAGCAGACGGATGAGCTTGTATCGACCAAACGTCGTGGAGGCCATGGAGTCGATTCCGCGTTCGGGTCCCGTCCCCTCACTTGACGAGACCCCCGAGAGAGCGGGCTCAAGGTACCGGTCCTGGCCCCCGCTACGCAATGCGGCGACAGGCTTGCCGATGGGGCGCTGCCACCCGATCCTGGCCCCTGTGACCCATCTCTCCCTACTGCCCCTCCTCTTGCTCGCCTTGACGTGCGCCGGCTGTCTGGACGCGTGCCGTCCCGAGGCGCCGGTCCCCGCGATCCCGTCTGCGGAGACCACCCCGGAGCCCACCCCGCCGACGGCCACGACGGCTGCGGTGGGCACCGTCCAGGGGATCGTCCGCGGGGGCCCTGCGCCGTCGGAGCTGATCCCCGCCGAGCCGGGCCAGGGGTGCGAGGCGTCCGCCGGCCTCTCCGCCGGCACCGTCCGACGGGGAGCCGACGGAGAGCTCGCCGCCGCCGTCGTTCACCTCCGCGGTGACCGGGCGCCGACAGCCACGCCCGAGCCCACGAGGCACACCCTCGCCCTGTCCGGCTGCCTGTTGGATCGGCGCGCCCTCGTCGCCCGCGTGGGGGACGAGCTCGTCCTCGACAACGCGGACGACCGCTACCACGCCCTCGCCCTGCATCGTCTCGACGGAGGCAACGCCGTCCGGCACCAGACCCTGCCCCTCGCCCCCGGCGAGCGCGGGGTGCACCTCACGCTCACGGAGCCGGGGTTCTACCGGCTGGCGTCGGATCAGCTGCCGTGGCTGCGGGGTCTGGTGCTCGTCCTCGGGCCGGGCGAGCAGGGAGCCGTCACCGACGCCGACGGCGCCTTCACGGTGAGCGATCTCGCTCCGGGGTCCTGGTCGGCCGTGATCCGGCACGAGGTGCTCGGCGCCCACGACGACACGGTGGAGGTCCCCGCGGGGGAGACGGCCGCGCTCTACGCCTCGCTCGGCGTCTCCGAGTAGTGCCGCGGGACGCCGCGGGCGTCCACCAGGTCCGCGCCGTCTGTCGCCATCCCGTCCACGACCGCAGACAGGCCCGACAGAAGCCGGTCCTGCAGGCGCATGAGGCGATCGTGCAACGCGCGCCGGTCCGCCGGCGACAGGGTCGCGAGCTCGGCGTCAGACAGGGAGAGGGCGTCGAAGGCCGCCTCGACCGCAGCGAGGCGCGCGATCAGCGGGGAGTCGCTCAGGCCGTCGGGTCCTTGAAGTCCACCAGGAGGCGGATGACGGTCTTGCCGCAGCGGAGGTCGTCGCCGTCGTGGAACGCGAACTCGGTGAGCGGGCTGCCGTTGAGGAGGCTGCCGTTGGTGCTCTCGAGGTCGCGCACGCGGAACTCGCCGCTGGCGAAGTAGACCATCGCGTGCCGCGCGGAGGCCCGCGGGTCGTTGATGACGACGTGGCAGTCCTCGTCGCGCCCGATGAGCGTCACCGGCTCGGTGATGATGTGGCTCTTGCCCTCGTCCGGGCCGGCCAGGATCACCATCCGCGCGTCGATGTCGTCGGGGATCGCGGTGAGCTCACCGACCTTCAGGGGCTCGTCGATCAGGGTCTGGTTGCCGGACATCGCCACTCCGTCTCCGTCCCACCTCCGCGGCGGGGGGCGAATCGTACACAACGGCCCCTTCAGGATCGACAGGCACGCCCCCAATCGCAGGAACCACCCGGGCACCCCCGGTCCGACTCACGCGGCGCGCCGCGCTCCTCCCCGGAGAGCGAACCGGTCACGCAGGTGAGGGTGCACCTCGCCGTCCTCGGCCACGAGCCAGCGCATCGCCATCTTCCGAGGGACGTGGACGACGCCGGGCTTCTCGTAGGTCCCGAACACGTGGTCCCAGAGGGGCGTCGTCACTCCGTGGTTCACCCGCGGGTTGTGGAAGTGGTGCCAGAAGTGGTGGGTCCGCGCCCAGCGGCCGTAGGGCCCGATCCCCTCGAACACGTGCTCGAGCCGGTGGATGAGCTCGTAGGTCAGGTAGAAGCCGACGAAGCCGCCCACGAAGGCGCCTCCGTGCAGCCAGCCGGCGAGGAACACGGCGGGGCCGATCATCAGCGCCGTGGCCGCGACGGCCGCCGCCCCCTTCTTCCAGGCGGGGGCGAAGTAGTCCCCCTTGCCGTGGTGGGCGATGTGCTCGGTGCCGAAGGGGTTCTTGAGCTTCTTCGGGTTGTGGCCCAGCTCGCGGTGGATCCAGTACTCGGCGAGCGACCAGCCGGTGGCTCCGAGGAAGGCAGCGAGGGCGGTCGTGGCGATGGTGACGAGGGTCATGGGAGGCCTCCAGCGGCGGCGACGAGATCGCCCTGGGCGAGGGCGGCGTCGAGGTCACGGGTGAGGGTGTCGGGGTCCGCGCCCCAGCCCAGGAGCAGGCTGCGGACGGACACGGTCACGAGTCGATCGAGGTCGCCGACCAGGGCGACACGGGCCTCCTGCTTGCGCAGCTGGAGGAGGCCGTGGACGGCGGAGAAGAGGATCGTGGCCCGCTCCAGCGCATCCTCGTGGGCGGAGCCCGCGTCGCCGTCGACCAGGGCCCCCGCTGCGCGCGCCCGCCCCAGCTCCTCCACCAGGGGGCCGATGACCTCCGACATGGCGCGAAGAGGCGACTGGGCGGCGTCCTCGTCCGGGACGAGCAGGCGGGGATCCGCGAGCAGCATCGAGAGCAGCCCGAAGCGGTTCGGGGCGTGCCGCGCGAGGTCGCGGTAGGTGAACAGGGCGACGAGGACACGCCGGAGGGGCCGGTCGTCGCTCAGCAGAGCCGCGGTGCGCGCGAGCACGTCCCCGAAGGACTCGATGAGTCGGGTGGTCAGCGCCGCGATCAGGGCGTCCTTGCCTGCGTAGTACCGGTAGAGAGCGCCGGGCGTGTAGTCGGTCCGCCGGGCGAGTTCGTGCATCGAGAGTCCGTCGAATCCCCGCTCCACCACCAGGTCCATCGCCGCATCGAGGATGCGGTCGAGGTTCGCCTGTCGGCGGCGCTGTCGGGGGGTCGACCGGGTCTGTTCGTGACGCACGTTCATTTTGTAAACTGTGTTTACGCTTTGGTCAACCTCCTTCTGTCGGACGCTCCGGAAACGCTCCCATCGGAGGGCGCGGATCGGCGGGCAGCGCCGCTGCGTACAGCGCCGCGACCTCCTCCTCCACGAGCGGCCGGCACCACCGCATCTTCAGATCTCCGAGCTCGAGCGGCCCCAGCCTCACCCGCCGCAGCTTCAACACCGGGAACCCCGAGCGAGCGCACAGGTGGCGCACCTGGTGGTGCCGCCCCTCGGTGATGGTCACCTCCAGCCAGGTCGCGCGGGTCCGGTGCACCACGAACGAGGCCTTCGCCGGGCGCGTCACGATCCCGCCGGGGTAGTCCAGCGGCAGCTCCAGGCGAGCGATGCGCGGGTCCTTCGGATCGAGCCGGTCTCGGACCTTGACCCGGTACACCTTCTCGATGGGCGGCACCTCGGCCGCGTCGGCGCTGCCCTTGTAGGTGGGGTTCAGCAGCCCCTGAGCCAGCTTGCCGTCATCGGTGAACAGCAGGAGACCTTCCGTCGCCCAATCGAGTCGACCGACATGAGGCAGGTCCGGGTACCAGCGCGGCACGTGGTCGTAGACGGTCGAACGCCCCGCGAAGTCCCGCCGGGCGCAGATTGTCTTCGGAGGCTTGTTCAGGACGAAGTAACGGCAAGGCTCCATCGAGGCAGGGTACTGCCTTGCCCGTGCGCGCACGGTCACCCTCGTGCACGGTCCAGCCGCGTTCCTGTCACAGCTCGTCACGGGCTGTCTCGGATCGTTGTCCGAGGCAGCCCTCGGCTGCTACCTGCCAGTCTCAGCGCGGTCGCCGCCCGCTCTTCCCGGAGCCCGGCCATCGCGCACGGAGAACGTCATGACCCGCCCGCTTCGCCTCTCGTCCCCGTCCCGCCGCGCGAACCTCCTCGCCCTGATCTTCGGCGCCATCGGAACCGCGCTCGTCCTCGTCCCGTCGCTGGCGAAGGCCCAGATCGCCGGGCCCGACTCGTACGGGTACACCGTGGACGCCGCGGTCTACGACTGGGTCGACATCTCCGCCCTGGGCACGAGCATCGCCATCAACTCGGACGACGCCGAGGCGAACATCACCCTGCCCTTCAGCTTCCCGTTCTACTCGGGCAGCTACACGACGCTGCGCGTGGCGGACAACGGCGGCATCTACACGGCGAGCACCGGCTCCCTGACCTACGTGAACGGCTCCCTGCCCCGCACCTCGGGCGCGGACATCCTCCCGTTCTGGGACGACCTGCGCGCGTACGAGGGGGACATCCGCGGCTACCACGACACCACCAACGGCCGGTACATCATCTCGTTCATCAACGCGGGGTACTGGAGCTCGTCGGTGTCGGGGACGATCTCCTTCCAGGTGCACCTCTACCCGTCCGGCGAGCTCGAGTTCCACTACCAGGACACGTTCTTCGCGACCGGGGCGACCCCCAACTACGGCGCCAGCGCCACGGCGGGGATCCAGGAGTTCACGGGCACCTCCGGCAGCCCGGTGAACGCGGTCCAGCTGTCGAACAACGCCACCACGTACCTGCAGGCGAACACCGCCTACGTCTTCGAGCCGCCGAACCTGTGCGACGACATCGATCTGGACGGCTTCGAGGACATCTCCTGCGGCGGCACCGACTGCGACGACTCGGAGAACACGGTCTACCCGGGCGCCCCGGAGATCTGCGGAGACAGCATCGACCAGGACTGCGACGGCGCCGACGCCTCGGGTGACGCGGACATGGACGGCTGGGATGTCTGCACCGACTGCGACGACACCGACCCGGCCGTGAACCCCGGCGTGAACGTCGACGGGGACATCGCCCACGCCTGCATCGACTGCGACGACAGCGACCCGCTGAGCTACCCCGGCGCCCTCGAGACCTGCGACGGCGTGGACAACGACTGCGACGGCGTCCTCGGCGGGAGCTCCACGTACACCTCCGTCACGGAGACGAACTCGTCGTCCGGCACCGGCTACTTCCGAGGCGGCAAGTTCGAGGCGACGGCGAGCACGGTCATCGACGAGGTCGGGGTCGAGCTCACCATCGGCGCCGGCGAGACCGTGACGGTCGGGGTCTACGAGGCGACGTCCGAGCTGGGCTCGTACACCCTGGCCGGCTCGGCCAGCATCACCACCACGTCGGCGGGGCAGCTCTGGCGGATCGCCTCGGGGCTCAACGTCCCGGTGACGGCGGGGAACTTCTACGTCGTCGGCGCCGTCTGGACCGGCTCGGCCACGTTCCACTACGCCTCGTCCGGCAACTCCAGCTTCCCCTACCCCACCGGCTGGGGTGACCACATCGGCGGCGCCAGCTCCAACTCGACGGGGAGCAGCCTGCCCGGCACGTTCTCCTGGTCCACCTCTGGCACGTCGTACAACGTGCAGGTGACGACCGTGGGCGGCGTCGACGAGGACGACACCGACCTGGACGGCGTCCTCGCCTGCAACGGCGACTGCGACGACACGCAGCCCACCGTGTACCCCGGCGCCAACGAGGCCTGCGACGGTCTGGACAGCAACTGCGACGGGACCATCCCGGCCACCGAGTTCGACGGCGACAGCGACGGCTGGATCGGCTGCCTCGACTGCGACGACACGGACGTGACCGTCTTCCCCGGCGCGACCGAGCTCTGCGACGGCCTCGACAACGACTGTGACGGCAACGGCGACGGAGCGGACGTCGACCTGGACGGGTTCTTCGCCTGCAACGACTGCGACGACAACGACCCGCTCAGCTACCCCGGCGCCACCGAGCTCTGCGACGGGTTCGACAACGACTGCGATGGGAGCCCCGGCACCGGCGGCGCCACCGTCAGCGACACCTACGAGTGGTTCACCACCTCGACGAGCACGTCCGGCACGAGCCGCTTCCGCGGCGACCGCTACCTCCCCTCCCAGGACGTCACCCTGACGGGCATCGAGATGTACATCGGCGGGTCCTACACGGGCGTGAACTTCCAGGTGTGGGAGTCCACGACCGGCACCAGCGGCTGGACCCGCATCGCGAGCTCGCCCTACGCCAGCACCACCGGGAGCAGCTGGCGCGCATCCGGCACGATGAACGTGACCCTGGAGGCCGGGAAGTACTACGTCATCGGCGCCATGTGGTCCTCGTCCTACAACGTGACCTACTACTACGGGACCCTGCCCTCGACCTCGAACCCGGCCTGGGGTGACCACACCCACGGGATCACCGGGAACTACACGGCGAGCACCACCGGCGCGACCTTCAGCACGAGCTCGTCCGGCTACTCCCAGCGTCTGCACACCACCACCGGCGGCGGAAACGACGAGGTCGACAGCGACGGCGACGGCGCCCTCGCCTGCGCGGACTGCGACGACAACGACGCGACCCTCGTCCCCGGCGGCCCGGAGCTCTGCAACGGCCTCGACGACAACTGCGATCTGTCCGTCCCCGCCGACGAGTTCGACCAGGACGGCGACGGCCAGGCCGAGTGCGAGGGCGACTGCGACGAGACGAGCAACGTCGTCTACCTCGGCGCCCCCGAGCTCTGCGACGGCCTCGACAACGACTGCAACAGCGCCGTCCCCAGCACCGAGAACGACGGCGACCTCGACGGCTTCCTCGCCTGCGAGGAGTGCGACGACACGGAGATCACCGTCTACCCCGGCGCCTCGGAGCTCTGCGACGGTCTCGACAACGACTGCAACGGCGTCGTCCCCCCGACGGAGATCGACAACGACTCCGACGGCTTCGACGAGTGCGGCGGCCTCGACTGCGACGACGGGGACATCACGATCTTCCCCGGCGCCACCGAGATCTGCGACGGCCTCGACGGCGACTGCGACGGCGTCGTCCCCGCGAACGAGGCGGACGACGACTTCGACAACCAGATGATCTGCGAGGGCGACTGCGACGACACGAACCCCACCATCTACGTGGGCGCCCCCGAGCTCTGCGACGCCCTGGACAACGACTGCGACACGGTCGTCCCCGGCACGGAGATCGACAACGATCTCGACGGCGTGCCCACCTGCGCCAACGACTGCGACGACAACGACCCGCTGACCTACCCCGGCGCGACGGAGCAGTGCGACGGCATCGACAACGACTGCAACGGCATCGTCCCCGGCACCGAGAACGACGCCGACAGCGACGGCTGGCGCATCTGCGACGCGGACTGCAACGACAACGACCCGACGATCAACCCGGTCGCCACCGAGCTCTGCGACGGCATCGACAACGACTGCAACGGGCTGCCCGACGCGGACCCCGCCGGCGAGGTCGACGCGGACGGCGACGGCAGCCGCTCCTGCGAGGACTGCGACGACTTCGAGGCCACCGCCTTCCCCGGCAACAACGAGCTCTGCGACGGCATCGACAACGACTGCCAGAACGGGCCCGACTACGACACCGAGGGCGAGGTCGACCTCGACGAGGACGGCTGGCTGTCCTGCGAGGAATGCGACGACGACAACCGGGAGACCTACCCCGGCGCCACAGAGGTCTGCGACGGCGAGGACAACAACTGCGACGGCGACCTGCCCGACGAGGAGTGGGACGAGGACGAGGACGGCATGTCCCCCTGCCAGGGCGACTGCGACGACGAGGACCCGAACACCTACGACGGCGCCCCGGAGATCTGCGACGAGCTCGACAACGACTGCGACGGCACGTTCGAGGACGAGGCCGACGACCTCGACGAGGACGGCATCACGCCCTGCGACGGCGACTGCGACGACACCGAGGCCGACACGAACCCCACCGCCGACGAGATCTGCGACGGCGAGGACAACGACTGCGACGAGGTCATCCCGGACGACGAGCTCGACCTCGACGAGGACGGGTTCGCCGAGTGCGACGGCGACTGCGACGACGAGGAGGCCACCGCCTACCCCGGCGCCTTCGAGGACACCGAGGAGCTCTGCAACGACGGCATCGACAACGACTGCGACGGCGACCGGGACCGGCAGGAGGAGGACTGCGACGGCCTCTGGATCGCTGGCGACGACGACGACGACGACGGGGGCGGCCGCAGCACCGCGTGCGCATGCGACGCGGCCGCGGACGGCTCGTCGCCGACCCTGTGGGCGCTCCTGGGGATGCTCGCCGTGTTCGGGGGCCGCGCCCGGCGCCGCTCGTGAGACGGCGAGGCGGTCGCATGACGCACGCGGGAGACCCCCGGCGCAGCTCGCCAGATCCAAGTTGTCCCGGAGGAGACTTTTGTCTCAGATGGGACACGGGTAGAGTAGCCCGATGGGCTCAGCCCCGATGAACACCTCGTCCTATCCGTCGCTCGAACCGACCAACCCTCACCGGGTCCTCGTCGTCGATGACGATCCGCGCATGCTGCGAGCGATCACCACGCTCCTGCGCCGGTCGGGGTACGAGGTCATCACCGCGGCCGACGTGGACCAGGCGCTGATCGCTGCCGAGCGCCACGCGTTCGCCGCGGCGGTCGTCGACTACACGCTGCACGACGAGACCGGGCTCGCGGTCTTGTGGCGCCTGCGCCGGCTCCAGCCGAGCTGCGCCCGCCTCCTCTGCACCGGCCGCCAGGACGCGGCCACGATGGTCGAGGCCGTCAACCACGGCGAGATCAACAAGGTGGTGAACAAGCCGTTCCGCGCACGCGAGCTGCTGCGCCTCCTCGGCGAAGCGGTGGAGGCGTCCCGCGAGCGGGACCGGGCGAAGCTCCTCGAGGACGCGGAGCAGAACCTCGCGGAGCGCAAGGCGCTCGACGAGGTCATGCAGGGCGAGGTCTCGATGGCGATCCAGCCGATCGTCCACACCGGAAACCTCGAGACGCCCGTCTACTTCGAGGCCCTGGTCCGCCCCTCGCACCCGGTGCTCACCAACCCGGTGGCGCTCCTCAGCGCCGCGGAGCGGCAGCAGATGGCGCTCGAGGTGAGCTCGAAGATCCTGCGATCGGCCCTCCAGATCGTCCGGGTGATCCCCGAGGACACCGGCCTGTTCGTGAACATCCACCCCGAGCAGCTGAGTCAGCCGCGAACGCTCCTGGAGCAGCTCTCGACGGTGCGGGAGTACGCGCCTCGGGTCGCGCTGGAGATCACCGAGCGCTCGCGGCTGCGCGGCATCACCGGCTGGGAAGAGTCGCTCGCGCTGGCCACGGACATGGGCTTCCAGATCGCCGTCGATGATCTGGGCGCCGGGTACAGCTCCTTGTCGATCCTCGCGGACCTGCAGCCGCAGTTCATCAAGATCGACATGTCCCTCGTGAGGGGGATCCAGGACGAACCCCGCAAGCAGCGCCTGGTGCAGCTCATCAAGACCTTCGGCGAGGCGACGGACTCGGTGCTCATCGCCGAGGGGGTCGAGACCGCCGAGGAGGCCGCCGCGCTGCGCGACTGCCAGATCGAGTACATGCAGGGCTACCTCTTCGGTCGCCCCACGCCGCCGCGGATGCTGCGCACGATCCGCTGACCGCGGCTACATGCTCGGGTCGAGCTGGCCCGCCTTCGCCACCGCCTCGTCGTACGCCCGCTCGGCCTTCTCCGCCTTCTTGCGGTCCTTGCCGACCTGCGTCCCCTGGCGCCCCACCTTGGACTGGGTCTTGCCGATCTCCACCTCCACGTCAGCGCTCCCTCCGACGGCGGCGTTGTAGACGCCGAGGCGCGCGAGCTCGACCTCGCTGCTCGCCCGATCGATCTCCGACTTCGCGAGCGCCAGCCGCGCCTGCTGCAGGCTCACCGCCGCACGCGCCGCCTCCCAGCGCGCCTCGCGCCAGTCCGTCGTCTGCTGGGCCCGGGCCTGACGCGCCGCGAGGTCCTCGAGCTCGTCGGTGCGCGACGCGGCCTCGGCTGCCTTGCGGCTCGCGTCCAGCGCGCCGGTCACCGCCTTGCTCGCGTCGACCCAGGCCTTCGCGGCGGTCACGTCGAGCTTCGCGATGGCCAGCTCGCCCTGGACGGTCTCCTGGTGGATCTCCATGGCGTGCAGCGCGTCCTCGGCGTCCTTGATGGGGGCCAGGTCTGCCGTCGACAGCCCGAGGAGCGTCTGATCGATCTCCTTCTTGGTGGGAGCCTTCGCCCAGGCGGGGCTGGCCAGGGCGACGGTGAGGAGGAGGACGAGCAGGAGGTGAGGGCGCATGAGAGGTCCTTCCGTTCTCCGCCAAGAGTAGTCCACCGGGCAGCGGAGGCGTTCTCTCGGGAAGGACCGGGCAGCAGGCGCGCCGGGTCTGCCGGATCCCGCGAGCCCGGGTCGGATAGGATCGAGGGCGGTCGGGTCTGCGGGTTGGGAGCGGATTCGGCCCGGGGCGCGATGTCCGCTTGACGGAAGACCACACGACGACGACCACGGTCGACCTCTCCGACGCGGGGGTGTCCGGGCGGCCGACGGACCGGTCCGGGCCCGCAGCGGACCACGGGTCGAGTGGGGTCAGCTCGGACGAGGTCTCCCTGGGCGACCTGCCCACGGACGGGCCCTTCTCCCACGTCCCCATCGTCGACGGCTACCTCATCGAAGGCCCCCTCGGACACGGAGGAATGGCCGAGGTCTACAAGGCCCAGCGCCTCGGCGCGGCCGGCGTCTCGGTGCCCTGCGTCATCAAGATGATCCTCCCGTCGAAGGCGAAGGATCCGGCGTTCCGGGACAAGTTCCTCGCCGAGGCCCGGATCCACGCGAAGATGCGCCACCCGAACCTCGTGCAGGTGCTCGACGTCGGACGCGCGGACGAGCGCCTCTACCTGGCGATCCAGTGGGTCGACGGCCTCGACGGCGCAGACCTGATCCGCAGCGCCCGCCGCCGCAAGGTCGGCATCCCCCTGCGGCACGTGCTCTTCATCCTCAAGGAAACCCTCCAGGGCCTCCACCACACCCACACCCACGGTGGTTCCGGGTTCGTCCACCGGGACATCAGCCCCGCGAACATCCTCATCTCGCGGGAGGGGGCGGTGAAGCTGGCCGACTTCGGGGTGGCCCGGTCCGTGGAGGAGATCGCCGCCGACCAGCGACGCACCCTCGCCGGCAAGCTCCACTACTTCGCCCCGGAGCTCGTGACGGGGGAGGCCCAGGCGTCGGCCCAGACCGACGTCTTCGCCCTCGGGGTCACCTTCTGGGAGCTCCTCACGTGCGGGCCCCTCTTCTCCCGCCACAAGCACTGGCCGCAGCTCAGGAACGAGATCGCGACGTTCGACGTGGAGCAGCTCATCGAGAAGGAGCTCACGCTGCCCGAAGGCGTCGAGGCCATCGTCCGCTCCGCACTCGGCCCTCCGCAGACGAGGTATCTGACCGCCCTGGAGTTCCTCGAGGACGTGAACGACTACGCTTACGAGGCGGGTCTTCGTCTCCTCGACGCCCACTTCGCGGACTACGTCGCGCGGATGCTGACGTTGGACGACGCCGACGGGGACACGCTGGCGGCGCGCATCGCCGCGGAGAGCACGGCTTGATGAGGACGTCCCTGCCCGATCTCGCCCCCACCCCGCCGAAGGATCAGCCGGCGACGCAGGAGCTGGAGGATCTGCTTGACGTCCTCCACGTGGCCCTCGGAGACATGCGCATCTACGGGCCACGCCACCGCATGACCCTGCGGCGGACCCGCGACGCCTGGCGCAAGCTCGATCAGGTCCTGGGCGCCTTCGGAACCCTGCGCCTCGTCTCGAGCCTGGACGGGCTCTCCTGGGAGGGGCTCGTCGTCCGGCCCGAGTCCGAGGACAAGGAGGGCATCGGCCGGCTGCTCCACCGCGAGGGCATTCGCGCGATCACGCTCCACCAGGGACTGGACGAAGGCGAGCTGCGCGCCCTGCTGGAGACGCTGCGCCTCAACCTCTCGCTCCCCGAGTACGAGGAGGAGACGCTCGAGTCCCTCCTGTGGCAGGTGGGCTTCCAGTTTGTGGCGGTCGAAGCCCTGACCGAGCTCCGCGACGCGGAGGTGCTGTCGGGCGAGCTGTGGCGGCGCGGAGACGCGGACGCGGCCGGCGAGGTGATCCGCCAGCTGTTGTCGCTGCGGGTGGACGGGGAAGCGAGCCCCCGGCGCCTGGACGGCCAGGTCTCGGAGGCAGCCCTGCATCGCGCCGTGGCGGACTCGGATCTGAGCGGGCTCGGCGGGGGCGACGCCGCCTACCTCCTCGAGGACCGCTCGCGCTGGCTGCGTCAGCTCAACCCGCCGGGCACGGAGGATCACGAGTCCCTCATCAACGAGCGGGTGGCGATCCAGAGCGACGACCCAGGCCGTCTGTTGAGTCGGCTCGTCCTGCTCCTCATGCGTGTGGCGCTGGAGGGACGCCCGGAGCTCACCGCGGACGAAGCTCTGGCTCTGGCCGGGACCGCGGCGGACGAGCTGTTCCGGCGGGGCCTCCCCGGCGGCGTACTCCGCCTCGTGACGGGCGCGCCGGCTCTGCTCCGCTCCGCCCCTCCGGAGGCGATGGGCCGGCTCGGGCCGCTCCTGACCTTCACCGAGGGGCTGTGCAGCCCCGACCGCGTCATCCGCATGATCCTCGCGATCGACCCCGCCCACCTCGAAGACCGCGAGGGCCTCACCGAGCTCGTCGCCTGGCTTCCCGAGAAGGGGCTGGAGCGGTTGCTCGAGTCCGTGGGGAGACAGCTCACGGGGGAGCAGCGGTCCGGCCTGCTCGGGTTGCTCGCCGAGGTCGCCCGCGATCGGTTCGAGAACTGGCTGGGAGAGATCGACCGGCAGCCCGCCCCACGGATCGTGGCGATGATTCAGCTCCTGCGCGGGATCGAGTCGGGCCCGGGGAAGAGCACCCGGTACCGGCTCGTCACCCACCCCGCCGCGGAGGTCCGGGTGGCCGCACTGGAGTGGTACCTGGACGACCTGCCGGACGAAGAGCTGGGACGGCTCCTCCCGCTCATGCTGGATCGACACCTCGACGTGCGCCGCGCCGCCCGCGATGTCCTCGCCCGCCACCGCCCGCCCCGCGCCTACACCTGGCTGCGGACCCAGGTGACCCACGATGGCTTCGCGCTGCTCGACCCGGGCCTGAAGCGAGACCTGTGCGTCACCCTCGGGGTCGTCGGTGGAGACCTCGGGCTGGAGCCGCTGATGGCCCTCTTCGACAAGAAGGTGCCGGTGTTCGGGGGCAAGGACGCCAGCGCGGAGCTCGTGGCGGCGGCGATGGGCCTCGCGGCGTCGGGGACCGTCCAGGCACGCCTCGCGCTCGAGAAGGGGGCGTCGTCGTTGAACCGGGCGCGCCGCGCCGCCTGCCAGGACGCGCTGCGGCACTTCGGGAGGTTCCGATGAGCGACGACCGCCGCCGCTCGCCCACGCGCCCGGGCGTCACGTCCCCAGGGATCCGCCTGCCCCGCGGGCCGGCCCGCCGGACCACGCGGCCGGGGGTGCGGGTGCGCAAGGATCCCACCGACACGGACGTGGTCCTCGCGACCGGAGAGAAGTGGGCCGAGGACCGGCGGCGGCGGGTGCTCGTCGCCCAGCTCGCCCGCAGCTTCCTCATCAAGCTCGACGCCCTCGCTCGCTCCCTCATCGTCCACGACGCGAAGAACGACGCCGTGCGCAACGTCCTCGAGGGCATCGCGAAGGACCTCGACCAGCTCCACGAGCAGGAGGGAGACCTCGCCATCGTGATGGCCGAGGGGCACGCGTTCGTGAACGGGGTCTGGGTGCGGAGCAGCAAGCGGGCCTTCGAAGCGACGAAGCTGCTCGGCGAGGGGCTCGAGGACCTCGAGGGCCGCGGGATCATCCTCGAGAAGGAGGCAGGGCTCCGGGGAGTCATCGAGCTCGCGCGCCTCCTCCGGGCCAGCAAGCGCACCCAGTCGGACGAGCAACGGCGCAACGACGCGCGGGACCTCGCCGGGATCCGGCTCATCCCGGTCACCCAGGCGGACGAGGCGCGGCTCGGCTCGCGAGGACAGGCCATCAAGCTGCTGCACGAGGGCATCGAGACGCTGTCGCGCATGGAGCTGGCGAACCTGGACCTCTTCCTCCGCCGCCGCCAACGGGCCCTGGTGCGGACGCTGGTCCAGCTCGCCGAGTCCGACCCCGAGGAGCTGCTCGGCATCACCGCGATCCGCGACCCGACGATGCCCCAGGCCGCGCACAACCTGATGGTGACCATCTACGCCGTCGCGGTGGGGCGGTCGATGGACCTGGGGCGCAAGGACCTGATGCGCCTCGGCGTCGCCGCTCTGAACCACAACCTCGGAGAGGCGCGGCTGCCGACCGACGTGTTCCGCGTCGAGCGCAAGCTGGAGCGCCATGAGCGCGCGGCGGTGGAGCAGCACCCTCTGCTCGGCCTCAAGCACCTGCTGGTCCACTACGGGTACGGGGCGCCGTCCGTGGAGCGGGCCATCGTCGCCGCCGAGCACCACGTCCACTGGGACGGCTCGGGCGGCTACCCGATGCGCAGCCACGAGGTGCGGCACCCGTTCTCGCGGATCGTCGCCGCGTGCGACGTCTTCGACGCCCTCTGCTCGGACCGACCGCACCGGGACGGCTACCCACCGGACCAGGCGGTGAAGCTCCTGCTCCGTCAGGGGGGCCGCGAGCTCGACCCCGTCTTCGTCCGGTGCCTCGTGCGGCTCGTGGGGCGCTACCCGCCAGGGGCGCTGGTGGAGCTGGACTCGGGCGAGTGGGCGATCGTGCTCGGGCCCGGCGCCGGGGCCACTCCGATGATGCGGCCCCGCGTGCTGCTCATCGCCGACCAGGACGGCTTCGAGCACCCCAAGCCCATCGCCGTCGACCTCGGCGAGCGGTACCCGCGGCGGCGGGCGTGGCTGCGCACCATCGCGCGGACCCTGGACGCCAGGAAGCTGGGGATCCGGCCAGCCCGCTACCTGCTGGCGGACCGCGTGGATGTGGCGCCCGTGAAGCTCGATCACGACGTGGGGATGGCGGACGCATGACCCGACGCCCCGTGTGGATCCTGTGCGCCCTCGCCCTGGCGCTGTGGGTGCCGGGCTCGGCCAGCGCCGCGCCGCCTCCCAACCCCCTCGCCGGCCCCTACCTCTTCGTCGGGGGCGGACTCGGTGGGCAATTCGGCCTCGACGTGGACAACGGCCTCGCGGCGACGTTCCGCTGGGGCCCGTCGCTGGAGCTGGGCGGCGACCTCGGCCCCTTCAACGCAGCGGTGGGGGCCGACCTGCGGGTGCCGGTCCTCACCTTCGTGGCCCGACCTCTGGACCTCGACGTGACGGCCGCGCTGGGGCTCATCACCCCCACGCCGCTGGTCCGCTTCTACGTCCGCCTGCGCGGTGGGCTCGGCTGGCGGTGGACCGCCGGCGCCAAAGGCGTGATGTCGGTGCTCATCGCCCCGGACATGGGGCTGCGCTTCCGGCTCCCGGCCACGAAGGCGGCGTTCCAGATCGGGATCGCCGCCGGGCCGCGGGTGGTGCCGTCGGCGATCCCGTCCTCGACCGTCGACGTGGAGCTGCGCCTGGGACTCAAGTTCCCCTGAGCCCACAGGGGGCGAACGGATCGGGGCCGTGACCCCCTGACTCGGCGCGGGCGGTCCTCTTGCGTAGACTGCGCGCCATGCTCCGAACGCACCTCCTGCTGCTGTCCTCCACGCTGACGCTGGCCCCCGGGCTGGCGGTGGCGAGCTCCGTCTGCGTCGCGAAGCCGAACACGCCCATCGTGCCGTCGCTGGCCGTCGGCGAGTCCGAGCCCGTCGGCTACCTCGACCACCGGCAGTGCTTCGGCGTGCTGTCCCGCGAGGGAGACAAGACGCGGATCCTCGCGAAGGGTGGCGGGTTCCAGGCGGAGGCCGAGCTGCCCGACGACGCGCTGCTCTACGAGCTCGCCGAGGACATCCCCATGACCCTGAAGGAGGGCGAGGAGCCCTGGGGTCTCGCCCTGGCCGGCACCGGGGTCGCCATCGAGAAGGTGGTCGACGGTGGCTGGGTCGTGGCCACGGTGGATGGACGGGTGACGGCCCGGTTCCTCGTGGAGGAGGGGGCGATGCTCCCGGCCTCGTCCTGGCCGTCCCTCGATCCCGACGAGGTCCACCCCGGCGGGAAGTGGCCAAAGGCGGAGCATCCACTGCCCCCGACGGCGGTCGCCCTGAGCGGCAAGTCCGGGACCCGCGCGTCGGTGAGCGCGCCCCTGTTCGCGCTCGACGATGTCCTCACCGACCCCGCGATCGGGGCCCTGCGGTACAGCGTCGTGGACGCGGACGCGGAGCGACCGGAGAGGGTGCGCATCGTCGGGCCGACCTTCTGGGTCGTGGGGACCGTGCAGGACATCGACTGGCGCCGCGAGTCCCTCGCCGTGGCGGACGACGGCGACGACTACGACGAGGACGGCGTCCGCGACGACTTCGACGGCTGGGACGACGTGGCCGGCTACGCGGTGGTCGCTCCGTCCGCGCCCGCGCCGCGGGAGATCGCGAGCAAGACGTCGCCGCTGGCCTTCGAGGCGAAGGGCGAGCGGTTCGCGGATCTGGCTCCCGGCGCGCGCGTCTCCGTCCTCGAGGAAGACAAGCCCTGGCTGAAGATCGAGCACTCCTGGGATGGCGGCGTGGTCCGCGGTTGGGTCGACAAGAAGCGGCTCGTCAAGGAAGGCAAGGAGTCGGCAGCGCCGGCGGTGCCGCTGCCGAAGGCCACGGTGGTCAAGGTCGGCGAGGCGACGGTCGAGTGGGTCGACAAGGGCCCCGAGTTCAAGACCGACAAGGAGGGCGAGCCCGTCCTCGACAAGGACGGCGCGAAGGTCATCGACGAGAACGAGACCCACGTCGAGGGGCCCGAGTACGAGGTCGCGTGGCTGCGCCGCGCCCTGCGCGATCGCACGGACCGGCTGCGCTTCTTCTACGGGCAGCTCCTGAGCCGCAAGTCGACCGCCGCCGGCACGATGACGCTGTCGCTCGTGATCGCCGAGGGCGGCACCGTCGCCCTCGAAGAGCCGGTCGAGGACGAGGAGAAGACGAAGGGCGCCCCTGAGGAGGAGCCGAAGCCGCTCCTCGAGTGGGAGGTCACGGGGATCGACGATGAGGACCTCATCGAGCTCGTGCAGACGGCCCTGGACGAGGTGCCCATGCCCCCCCGCAAGCTCAAGAAGTCGCGGCGGGACAAGAAGGACTACCGGCTCAAGGTCGGAATCCAGGTCACGTTCGCGCCCCTGAACGGGTAGCGGAGCCCCCTACACCACGATCCGCACGCCCCCCTCGGCGTGGTTCGTCAGCACCACGCGGTGCATCCGCCGCGGGACCTCGGCGCTGCGCTCGACGCCTTCGGCCGTCGCGGTCAGGAGCAGCGGCTGGTTCGTCGGCGCGTCCCAGTGCAGTCGGGTGGGCACCCCCGCCATCGCGGGCGGGTCGGTCATGTGCCAGGTGCCGTGCTGAAAGTCGAGGCGGAGCTTCACCCGGCTGTAGAGCTCCAGGGAGCTCTGGTTCACGATCTCCAGCGCCCGCGCGTCGGCGGTCGGCGCAAACCGGACCCACTCGGGGCTGCTCTCCAGGTGGTTGGGCTCGAACCACCGCGCGGACATGGTCTCCCAGCGCCACTCCCAGCCATCGGCGAGCTTCGCGTCGGGCTTCCCGAGCCACCCGATGACCCACTTCCAGTTGGCGCGGGGGTTGTCCTCCTCGAAGAACACGTTCGCCGCGCGCAGCTGCGGACCGAGCCCGACCCGCGTGCCGTCCCGCCGGGCGTAGCGACAGCCCGGCACCGCGGAGAGGAAGGTCGTCGGGCCGAGGCAGATCCCATCCGTGAACTCGAGGCTCGCGCGCAGGGTGCGGTCGGGGAAGCGCATGCGCGCGGTCTGCTGGCCGTCCACCTGGTTCGACGCCGCCTTGTGAGACGCGAGGATCGTGCGGACCTGCTTCGGGGTGCTGTGCCAGGGCACCTCGCCCTCGGGCCCGAGAGGGAACGCGTGGAGCTGCCGGCGACGGCTCCCCCGCCACCGACGGATGAGGCCGCCGACCATGCAGGCATCCTAACGGGCGCCGGGGGGCTCAGCGCGCGGCGGGCACCTCCAGGCGCAGGTCTTCGAGTCCCGCGTACCCCTGCCCCACGAACCAGAGGCCCGCGAAGCCGTCGATCACCTCGGAGGCGGTGAAGCTCGCGCGGGTCTTCCCCACCCGCACCTTCACCGCCGCGCCGTCCACCGACACGTCCAGGGGAGTCGAGGGCCCCAGCGTCGCGAGCGTCTTGCGGCCCACGATCTCCTCGTCGAACTCCTCACGCCGGGAGAAGGCCCCGCGCGCCGTCTCCCGGATCCGGACCAGCTGCACCTCGTCGCTGGTGATCCGCACCATCCAGGCGGTCAGCGGCCGCACGATCCGGTCCTCTTCGGTCTTCGGGTCCTCCTGCTTCGCGCACGCGATGTCCTGCGCCCCGAGCAGGATCCCCACGTCGGGCCGGCCGGCCGGCACGTCCCCTGGCTGGAGGCCGCCCTCCCGCCCCTTCGGCCGGACGTGCGTCGGCCAGTAGTCCGGGGGCGGCACCAGCTGGAGCGTCCCCCGGACGGTCCCCCGCGAGAAGGGACGCGCTCCCAGCACCGCGATCGGATGGGTCTCCGCGTCCTCTCGGTGCTCGGCGTACCGCAGGTCGACCGCCCGGAGCGCGTCGGTCCGCGGGCCGGTCTGGAGCGCCCAGTGCGCCTGGAGGGACCACAGGGGAACCCCTCCCAACAGCACGTAGTCGTCCATGTCGAGCTCGCGGGCGCGGGCGAGGCGGGCGAGCCCCTCGGAGGTGGGCTTCGGGCCCAGGAAGTGCTCTCGGGCGAACTTCGTCGTGGGGCCGTGGGACCAGTTCAGCTCCGGCGCGAGCAGGAGCCACTCGCGCATCTGCGCCGGGTCTTTCGCGGTCTGGAGCAGCTCCTGGAGCTCCTTGTTCTCCTCGATGTCCTCGGCGATCGCCCGCACGAGGCTCGCGTGGGTCTCGCCCCGGCTCCGGGCGGCGAGCAGGCGCGTCGCGTCGTCGAGGCGGAGCACCTTGCGGTACTGCTCGATGAGCGTCTCTTCCATCTCGTTCAGCCAGTAGTCGCCGGGCTGCAGATCCTTCGCCCCCTGGGCCGCGAGCTCCTCGAGCAGCGCCACCTCCCCCGCGCGATCCAGGTGCAGGCGGCGGGCGGTCTCCCGCGGGTAGCGCATGTCGCTGAGGAGATAGTTGCGGCGATTCTCCGGGTAGTCCGCCCCGTCGCGCCACAGGTGCTCTCGCGCCTTGACCAGGTCCTCGTCGAAGCTGTCCGGCCCGGGGAGTTGACGCCAGAACCGGTCGCTCAGCACCCGAGGAAGCGCGGGCCAGCGCGCCGAGCTCTCCGCGAACCATGTCGCGGTGAGGGCGTCCGCCGTGCGCTGCATGGCGAAGGTGTCCTCCACCTGCCGGAGGCGGAGGAGCTTGCCGCGGTTCCGCCCGACGTTCCCGTAGGCGACCGCGAGCAGGTAGACCGCCGTGAGGCGATCCTCTTCGTCGCCCCCCTCGGCCAGCGCCCACAGACGATCGAGGACACCAGCCAGTTCCGCGCGCTCCTTGTCCTTGAGCAGCCGGTCCCGCTCGCGCTTGCCCAGCTCGAGCTGCAGGGACCGGGCGCGCAGCTCGGTGACGATCCGCTCGTAGTCCTCGAGCGTGTAGGCGGCGAGGGCGAAGTCCTCATCAGCGTCGGTGGCGGCCTTCAGGCGCGCGAGCGCGTCGTCGTAGCGCTCCTCGTCGAAGGCGGAGAGCCCCTCGGAGAAGGCCCGGAACGCCGCGAAGTCCGCCGTGTGGATCCGCGCCAGCTTCGCCCGTGTCTTCGGCGCGAGCTCGGTGGACGCGGCGGTGGCCAGGGACCCGGCGAGCTGCTTCGCGAGATCCTTCTCCAGCTCGAAGAATGCGTCCCGCTCCCCCTGGACCGCGGTGGCGAGGAGGACCTCTCCCGACAGGGCGACGAGGCGCGCGTCGATCTGCATGCGGGCGCCGTCCACCACGAAGGCCCCGGTGAGCATGTGGGTCACGCCCAGGACCTGACCGAGCGAGCTGGCCGTCTCCTTCGCGACGTAGTCGGTCTGCTGGAGATCGAGCTCGGCCACCACCTCCGCGAGGCGCTCCCGCTCCACCAACGTCAGGCCGTCGACATGGGACAGGTCCGTGATGAGCATCGACTGGAGCCCCTTGCCCAGAGGCTGGAGCGCGGGGTCGGAGGAGCCGTTGCCGAAGTCGAGGACCGCCACGCGCAAGGTCGCTGCCGCGGCGCCGGGCAAGACCAGGAGCGGGAGCAGCAGGCACAAGAGGACCCGCAGAATGGACAAACCGGAGGCCACGACGGAGAGATCGTATGCTCCGAACCCGGAGACGCCCATGCTCGACCTGAAGAAGACCCTCCTGCTCCCCGCCAGCCTGCTCCTCCTCGGGGGCTGCACGTCCAGCGGAACCCTCATCATCGGCGACGACGACGACGCGGTCGGCGACGACGACGACATGGTCGGCGACGACGATGATGCGGTCGGCGACGACGACGACTCCGTCGGCAACCCCTTTGCGGGCCAGTACTTCGGGGGGATGAGCGTCAGCTCGAAGGACGGTGGCGGCCCCGGCGGTGGCACGTTCTGCGAGGGCAAGGGCTCGTTCCTCATCGAGACGGAGGGCGCCTTGACGGGAACGGCCATGTGTCGGCTCGGGCCCGGCGGTGGGACGGACCGGGAGTTCACGTTCACCGGGCAGATCACCCCCGAGGGCGAGCTGCGTGAGGGGTCCGTGAGCGTCGTCTTCGGCGACAGCCCCAGCGAGTACGAGGTCGAGGGAGGCATCGAAGAGGACTTCGAGGGCGCTCTCTACATGTACTGGTTCATGACCTTCGGCGGCGGGGGAGGTGGCGGCTTCGACGTCATCGGCGAGGCCTACGGCTGGACCGACGTCGACGGGGACGAGCCCGGCGGCCAGGGGGGCTGAGCCCGCAGGTGACCGCGGCCGGGGGGGCCTGACGCCGCGCCCCCGAGGGCTCCTGGCTCTGCGCGGGACGCGCTACTGCGGCGAGATGCGCAGGACCTCGTTCTCCAGGGCGTTCACCAGCCAGAGGTTGCCGTCCTGGTCGAACTCCATGCCCATCAGGGCGCCATCCTCGAAGCCCGTCTCGAGGTAGTCGACGAGCTGGCCTTCCATGTCGAAGGCGAAGATGATCCCGGTCCGGTTGTCGTTCGTGAAGAGCATGTCCGGGGTGCCGTCGTCGTCCGCGTCCCACAGGGCGAGGCCCGAGGGGCGACCCATGCCGCTGACAGCCTCACCGTCGATGTGGGTCCAGCAGTCGCCGCCCTCGAAGGCCACGAGGCGCTGGATGCCGTCGTAGTTGGGGCCGATGTTCCCCGCCTGCGCGCCGCTGCGGGCGTCGTGCACGCCGATGCGGTTGTTGCCCGTGTCGACGAAGTACAGCCAGTCCTCGGAGTGGTCGTACTCCATGTGAGACGGGATGTCCTCGCGCCAGCGGACCTCGCCCTCCACGTGCCGCTCGATCTCGCCGTCGCTGTGGTCCGCGCCGCCGTAGCCGTGGTCGTTGTTGAAGAAGTAGCGGGTCAGGCTGTCGTGGTAGCCGTCGAAGACCCAGAAGGTGTTCCCTTCCTCCCAGGCGATCCCCATCCCGTTCGGGCTGTTGTGGAGCATGTCCAGGTGCCCGCCGTGACCGCCGTCGAACACGTCGAGGTTGTCGTCCCACAGGGTCGGCCCCATGAAGTCCTCAGGGGTGCCGTTCGGGCCCTGCGTGAGGTCGTCCGTCTCGTGGATGGACGCCCAGTTGCCGTCGTCGCCGAAGGCCAGGGCCGAGGGCTGGGCCAGGAAGTGGGCCGAGCCGAAGGTGTCCCCGCGGAAGATCGACTCCTGGTCGTCGGTCCCCGCGTCGGTGAGGATGACGGCGCTGTCGCTGTCGCGGTTCACGATCCAGAGCTGACCGGGCTCCGCGGGGTTGAACTCGAGGTCCCGCGGCGTGCCGAGGCCGTCGTCCTCATCGGCGAAGACCTCCATCAGCACCGAGTCGATGCTGTGGGAGCCGGAGCCGAGGACCGCGACGCCGTCTGCGTCGTCGTCGTCGCCGCCGCCGCCCGTGGGGCAGCCGGTGAGGGCCAGGGAGAGGCCGAGGGAGGTCGAGAGCAGGAGAGCGCGGCGCATAGAGGAGACTCCGGGTTCTGGCATCGGCGGGAACTTAGAACTGAGAGGCTGACCGGCAAGTCAAGGTTTCGCCAGGGTTTGGTCGGACCCCACCAATCAGGGCCACTGCCGGTCGCGACTCATGGCGAGGGCGACGCGGGTGACGTCCGGCAGCGGGAGCTCACCGCTTCGTACGAAGCCCACGTCGTGTTGGATCTGAAAGAGGCGACGAAAGAGCCCGTCCGCGGCCGTGTCGACCGCTCTGTGGACCGCGCCGCGCAGCAGCGGGACCCGCGCCACATAGGGCACGAGCCAGGCCAGCCGCTGCATCGCCGGCGTCGTCTCCGCGCCGTGGACGGGGATGCAGAACGCGTGGTCCGGCCGGAGGCTCGCGACGAGATCGAGCGTCCGCGCGGCGCTCTCCTCCGTCTCGCCGGGCACCCCGACGAAGGAGACGGTGTGCACTCGAATCCCCCGCTCCTTGAGGCGAGCGACGACGGCATCGACCTGCTCGTCGGGGATCGCGGTCCCGGCGATCGCGCCGCGCAGCTCCGCGTCCCCCGACTCGATTCCCAGCCGCACGCAGTCGCACCCGGCGTCCGCGAGGGCGTCGATCGTGCGGGGCGGCAGCTGGTCCGGGCGGGCCACGCACCCGAAGGGCAGCTCGACCTCGGTGCGGTACCGGTCGAGGAAGGCGAGCAGCCAGGACTCGTCGCCACACAGGGAGTCATCGCGGATCCCGAACCGCCGGTAGTGGGGGCGACGCTGCTTGAGCATCTGGATGCGGGAGATGGCGCCCTGCACCGAGTGCCGCCGCACGTCGCCGGCGAAGCGTCGCTTCAGCTCGCCGGTCCCGATGCGGACGCCCGCGTGCAGGTTCTCCACGGTCCCACGCCCCACGAGGACGGGCGCCGTCTTCTGATCCTGGACGAACCGGTAGCGACGGTAGATCTCGAAGTCGGCAGCGGCGGACTCGTCGAGGTCCCCGATGGGCTCCCGGGGCGGGCCCGTCTGGAGGGCGCCGTCGGCGTCGACGCCCACCGTGCCCATCGCGCCGAGCAGCGTCTTCTCGAGGCTGATGCGCCACAGCAGCTCGGGGATGGTCTCGTCGGGGTCTCCGGTGAGGACGAAGTCGACGCCGTCCCGCAGCGCGAGGTCCGGGTGCTCGGCCGTGAAGTCACCGATGAAGCAGACGGGGACCCCACCGAGCGCGCGGCTGAGGACGCCACCGGTGTGGCAGGCCCAGTCCTCGAATCCGCCAGCCACGTGGAACACGAGCAAGCCGGGGGCGAAGCGCCGCACCGCCCCGACGATGTCCCGCTCGGCGCCAGGCAGGAAGGCCCGCGCCTGATGGCCTCGGAACACAGCCTGGGCGGCGATCACGGCGACATAGGGATCCGGAAGGGGATCCTTCTGGACGAAGGCGACGCGCACTCAGCCGATCCGGTTCAGGAGTCGCCCGCCGGCCGCATCCGCCCGGGCGCGATGCGCCGAGCCAGCTCGCGGGCCGCGGGGTTGAGCGCCTCCGGACGGAACTGGTCCGCGAGCGTCAGCGCAGCCTTGGCCACGTTCTTCATCTTCACGGGGTCCGCGAACATCCGCTTCGCCGTGTGCTTGATGAACCCCGGGTTGAGGTAGAAGGACCGGTAGGCCTCCTTGAACGTCTGCTCCACGAACGCCTTGTCCTGCCACCCCTCCGGGACGTAGACGGCCTGCTTCTGGAGCTTGAAGCAGTCGATGTAGTCCTCGGGCGTCCACTCCAGCTCTTCCCAGGCAGGGGACCCCGGAGGCGGCCGGTAGAGCGAGAACACCGCCACGTCGAGCTCGTGGGCCAGGGCGTTCTTCACGGTGTTCGCCACGCTCTCGGGCGTGGTGCCCGGGACGCCGACCATGAACAGACCGATGACGTCGATGCCCGCCTTGTGCGCGGCTCTCACCGCGGCGCCCGCTGACGCCACGGTCAGGTCCTTGTTCAGGGCGCGGAGCATGTCGTTGTCGAGCACCTCCATGCCCACCAGCACCTGGTGGCAGCCCGCGGCGGCCATGGCGTTGAAGATCCCCTCGTCCACCTGGGACGCGCGTACGTAGCAGGACCACGTGATGGGGTTGCCCCGCTTCCGCAGCTCCGAGCAGAAGTCGTAGATCCAGTCCTTGCCGACCACGAAGTCGTCGTCGACGAAGGCGACCTCCTTGGCCCCGAAGCGCTGGTTCACCGCGGTCACCTTCTCCGCCGCGACCTGCGGGGAGTGGCGCCGATACCGGTTCTTGAGGCCCAGCGCGGAGGTGCAGTACGTGCACTTCGCGTACGCGCACCCGCGGAACATCTCCATGTAGACCGCGGGGGTCTGGACGACGCGCATGGGCGGCGCCGAGTAGCGCTGCACCTCGAGCAGGTCGTACGCGGGCAGCGGCATGTCGTCGAGCTCGCGCTGGGGGATCCGGTCCTTGTTCCGACGCAGGGTGGTGCCGTCCCGCCACATGGTCCCGGGGACGCCGTCCATGGTCGCGCCGGCCGCGAGGCGGTCGACGAGCTCCACGGCCGTCTCCTCGCCCTCCCCGATGCAGGCGATGTCCACGTGGGGGTTCTCGAGGACGTGCTCGGGGAAGAGACTCGCGTGCGGGCCGCCCACGAAGATGGGCACGTCGAAGGTCTGCTTGAGGCGTGTCGCCGTGTCCGAGCAGGACGGCCAGAGGATGGTGGTGGTGGAGAGGCCGATGGCCTCGGGGCCGAAGCGGCGCAGCTTCTCCACGATCCCGGCGTCGTCGATGTCCAGCGCCGGTGCGTCGATCACCTGCACCTCGTGCCCGGCTTCACGCAAGCACGCGGCCACCGAGATGGCCCCCAGCGGCACTGCGTTGTGGAACGAGCGCCGCCGCATCAGCCCGTAGAGCATCCGGCCGTAGTCGAACGGGGGCACGACGATCGAGACCTTCACGGCTGCTCCTCGGTTCGGGGGGGTGCCCGGCCACGGCGGGGTTCGCCGCGTCGGAGTGTAGACCCGGCCTTGTCAGTTCGCCGGGGGGAAGAGGAGCTCGCACTCCCCAGGATCGCCCAGGATGTGCTGGCACAGCTGCGGGACGTTCATCGCCTCGAGCAGCAGGTCCACGTCCGACTGGGGTACTTCCTCGTACAGGAGCGTGTCCACCAGGACCCCGGCCACCTCGAGGAACTCCTCGGCGCCGATGGGCCGCGAGTCCGGCGCCGCGGACGTGATGCCCTGGTGGGAGTCGAGCATGCTCCGGCAGTTGCGGCCCTCGGCGACGAGGGCGGGCTCGTACGGGAGCTCCTCTCCGTAGATGAAGGGACCGTCCAGGCTGCCGAGCTGCCGGGTGAGGCACACCGCGAACACCTGGGAGTACTCGGGGATCCCGTCGTCGTTCAGGAAGTAGCGGGACACGATCGCGTGCTGGCTGAGCTTGCTCGCGAAGTGCCCCACGGCCATCCAGATCCCCGGCCGGCGCCCGAGGCGCTGGTACAGCGTGGCGTTGTTGTCCGGGTCCTCGATGATCTGCCCGCCCATTCCCGCGAGGCCCGCCCGCAGCTCGGCGAGGTCCGCCTGGGCGATGCCGAGGCCCGCCCCGACCTCGTCGAAGAGGGCCATCCAGTCGTCGAAGTCGTTCGTGCTGATCCCGAGCCCCGCGTGGGCCTCCGCCATGTCGGTGGCGCAGTCCGGGTTGCTCACCGCCGGCCCGCCCGCCATCGCCACGAACCGCGCGGCCATGCATGTCTCCATGCGCTCGTGGTTCACCGAGCCGTTCCGGAAGTAGGCGTTGATCGTGCCCTTGGCGAGCTGGCCCTCGATGAGGCCCGCCGCGAGATCCGCGAGGCCGTCCTCCCCACCGAGCCGCTCCAGCAGCGGCGGCAGCTCGGCCATCACGTCCACGGAGTCCTCGATGGGCGCGTCGTCCCGCAGCCAGGGCTCCCGATCGTCCTGGGCCACCCGCAGGGTGACCGTGTGCGCACCGAGCGCCGCGGGGCAGTCTGCGAGGTTCGCCCGCGCGGGGGACGCCCACGCCACGGAGTTGAAGCCGGTGTCCGCTCCGTTGCAGTCCGCGCCGTCCTCCCCCGTGACGAGCACCACCAGGTGGCCGCAGGAGTCGTCGCTGGCCAGGCACGTACCGGGGGGCTTCAGCGTCAGCCCCGTCGCATCGAAGGCGATCTGGACCGAGCGGTCCGCGTCGGCCGCCGTGGTCACCGTGGCCCCGGTGATCGGCGACGTGATCGTGATCGTGGGCGGATCGGCCTCGGGCGTGGGCGTCTCCGAAGGTGTGCCGGGGCAGCCGACGAGGACGGCGAGGAGGGCGGCGGAACCGAGCAGGGAGCGCATGCCGGGATGATAGGGTGCCCCGCTCGGAGTCGCCCATGCATCGACGGTCCCCCTGTCGCCCCGTGGGGCGCCCCTCTTCCCTCCGCGCCATCGTGGGCACGGTCCTCGCTCTCGCCCTGGCCCTTCCCGGCGCATCGCTCGCGGCGCCGGGCTCCGCGTCGGCGCAAGGAGGACCCGGAGGCGGCGGCGGCGCACCGGCGAGCGCGAGCCTCCAGTCGGACGGCCGCGGGGTGCGCGCCACGGACCGACGCTTCGACATCGAGCACCTGGCCCTCGACCTGGAGGTGGACGTCGTCGGCCGGACCATCGCCGGGACGGCGACCCACACGCTCCGGCCCCTGCGCACGGGCTTGAAGGAGCTGCGCCTGCACGCGGTGGGCCTCGACGTGAGCCGCGTGACCGTCGACGGCGCCCAGACCACCTTCCGGCTTCGCCCCGAGCAGCTCGTCATCGACCTGCCGGCGCCGAGCGACCCTGCGAAGAGCCACACCGTCGCCATCACCTACTCCGCGGCGCCCCAGCTGGGCCTGCACTTCCGCGCCCCCGGCCCCGACTCGCCCGACACCCACCACGAGGTCTGGTCCCAGGGCGAGGACGAAGACAACCGCTGGTGGTTCCCCACCTGGGACGAGCCCGACGACCGCTTCACCTACACGGGCGCCTTCACCGTCGCGGACCGGTTCACCGCGGTCTCCAACGGGCGCCTCACCAGCCGCGACGCACCAAAGCCCGGCTGGACCCGCTGGACCTACGAGCTCACCGACCAGGACCTCGTCAGCTACCTCGTCATGTTCGCCGCTGCCGAGTACCGGCTCGCCCAGGACGCCTGGCGCGACCGCCCCGTCCTCGCCTACGGACCGCCGAGCCGCTCCCAGGAGGCCCTGGAGCGCTCCGTCGCCCGCACGAAGGACATGCTCGACTTCATGAGCTCGGCGACGGGGGTCGAGTACCCCTACCCCGGCTACACCCAGGTGTTCGTCCAGCGGTTCCTCTACACGGGGATGGAGAACACGACGGCGACCATCATGGAGGAGGCGCAGCTCCACCCCCCCGAGCTCGCGCCCCAGCGGGAGCGCCGGGTGGAGGCAGTCGTCGCCCACGAGCTCGCCCACCAGTGGTTCGGGGACCAGCTGACCTGCCGCGACTGGTCCCACATGTGGCTCAACGAGGGGCTGACCCGCTTCCTCGAGACCTGGTGGTGGACCTACGCCCACGGCCCCGAGGAGGGCGCCCACAAGCAGTTCGCCGGCGTGGCGTACACGGTCCGGGCCGAGAAGCGGGGAGCGAAGCCGCTCGTGGTGGACTTCTACACGCGCGAGGGGGAGCGCCAGAGCCACAACGTCTACTCGAAGGGCAGCGCGGTGATGCAGGGCTTGCGGGTGCTGCTCGGCGAGGCGGACTTCGGGCGAGCGTTCCGGCGGTACGTGGCCGATCACCAGCACGCGATGGTGACGACCGAGGACCTGCGGCGGTCCTTCGAGGACACGACGGGGCTCGATCTCTCCTGGTACTTCCAGCAGTGGGCCTACCTCGCAGGGCACCCGGTGCTGACGGTGAAGCACGCGGTCGACGCCGAGCAGGGGACGGTGCGAATCGACCTCGCCCAGACCCAGGACGTGGGCGGGAACGTGCCGCTGTTCGTGCTGCCGGTGGACCTGGACGTGAGCGTCGGAGGGGCCGTGGTGCGGCGCCGGGTGTGGCTCGACGGCAAGGAGGCGTCGCTGGTGCTGGACGCCCCGGCGGGCGTCGACTGGGTCGCGGTGGATCCCGACGGCGGACTGCTCGCCGACATCCAACAGGAGCAGACGGACGCCGAGTGGCTGTCCCTGCTCGGCAGCGGGGCCACGGCGTACAGCAAGCGGCTGGCGTGGCATGCCCTGAGCCAGAAGGAGAGCGCGTCGGACGCGCTGCGCCAGGCGGTGGTGACCGTCCTGATGGACCCGAGCGCCCACCGGGTCTGGCGGCACCTCGCCGCGGACGTGCTCGGAGGATGGAAGGACGACGGCTCGGTCGCGGCGCTCGTCGGCGCGCTTGGAAGCCTCGCGGGCAGTGACGGGCCGGGGGCCGGGGGCATCGCCCAGGACCCGGCGCTCCAGGGCGCGATCGCCGAGGCGCTGGCGGAGGCGAAGGGCAACGAGGTCGCGGGGACGGCGCTCAAGGTCCTGCACCAGCGCGGCGCGAACCTCCTCGTGCGGGCGACGGCGCTGAACGCCCTCGGCGCAGTCGACAGCGAGGCCGCCCTGCCCCTGGCGCGGGCGGCGCTCAAGCAGCCGGGCGGCTGGAACAACAGCCACTGGCGCTACGCCGTCGACATCCTCGGCAAGCACGGGGACCGCAAGGACCTCGACCGGCTCGCCCCGCTCCGGCAGCCGTCGATGTTCCACTGGACGCGCGCTTCTGCCCTGCGGGCCTCGGCCCGGATCGCGAACCGGGAGCCGGTGGGCAAGGAGCGTGACGCCGCGCGCCGCGTGGTGGCCGCGGACGCAGAGGCGAACCTCGCGGACCTGCACCTCCGGGGGCTCCAGACCGTGATCGGCGTCCTGAGCAGCATCGGCGACGAAGAGTCGGTGGCGGCGCTCGAGGGGGTGCGGGCCACGAGCACGATCTCGGTCATCCGCGATCGGATCACGAAGACGATCGAGGCGATCCGCACGCGCAAGGAGAAGGACCCGGACGGACAGAGCGAGGACGGGGGCGCGCTCACCGCGAAGGTGAAGACCGCCGAGGACAAGCTGAAGGATCTCGAGGAGCGGCTGAAGGCGCTGGAGGAGACACGCTGATGACGGGCGGGCCGGGGTTCTCTGCCGCGGCCGCCTGGCAGCACCTCCTCGATCAGGTCGCCCTGGGGGTCCGCGCGCCGGGGACCGAGGGGCACGCCGCCTGCGCCACGCTCTTCGAGGACCGGATCGCCGAGCTGGCCGCTCGTGTCGGGATCGTCGGCGATCCGTGGCGCCACACCTGGGCGCAGGAGTTTCGCGGGCGTCCGGTGACGCTCACCAACGTGCTCGTGCGCATCGAGGGGGTCCGGGGGGCGACCGCCGGCGGCGACGCGCCGACCACCGTGCTGGGCAGCCACTACGACGCGCGCTGGCAGGCCGACAACGACCCCGACCCGAGCCGAATCGGCGAGCCGATCCCCGCCGCGAACGACGGCGGGAGCGGCACCGCCGTGCTCTTGGAGTTGGCGCGCGCGCTCGGGGAGGAGCCGCCCGCAGGGGACGTGGTGCTCGGGTTCTTCGATGGGGAGGACCTGGGGGGGATCGACGACCTGCCCTATGCAGTCGGGTCGCGGAGGTTCGTGGAGGAGTTCGGGGACGACCACGCCGACTGGGGCTTCGACCGGATGATCGCCCTGGACATGGTCGGCGGCCGCGGCGCGAAGCTGAACATCGAGGGGAACTCGCTGGTCCACAGCGAGACGGCCAGGAGCCTGTTCGCCCGCATCTTCTCGGCGGGACGCGCGGCGGGGCGGGATGCGTTCTTCGGGGGCGAGGAGCACTGGATCTACAGCGACCACGGGCCCTTCCTCGACGCCGGGCTGCCCGCCATCTGCCTCATCGACATCGACTACCCCCAGTGGCACACCCACGGCGACCTGCCGTCGGCGTGCGCGCCCGAGCCGATGGGGGACGTGGGCGCGACCCTGCTCGAGGTCCTCCGGGAGGGATAGGCGGGCCCCGGGCCCTGTTCTACGCTTCCGCCATGTCCCCCGTCGCCACCCATGTCCCCGACGAGGCGGTCCGCCCCTGGGTCGCCCGCCTCGAGCTCCCCACGCCGCGGGAGCTCTACGAGGCCCTGAGCGACCGCGGGTACGTGGGCCAGCCTGCGGGGCGTCGCGCGTTGTCGCTCATGGCGCACCGGCACGTCCGCCGCCTGCGGGCGATCTACGTGGACGACGTCCCGCGGGATCGCCTGCCGAAGAAGGAGAACCTGCTGCTGGTGGGCCCCACCGGGTGCGGCAAGACCTTCGCCATCGAGCTGCTCTTCCGGGAGATGCTCGCCCTGCCGACGGCCATCATCGACGTGACGACCCTGTCCGAGACGGGCTACGTGGGCGGCGACGTCTCCTCGGTGCTGACCCGGCTGCTCTATGCGGCGGACATGGACCCGGCGCGAGCGCGGGTGGGCGTGGTCTGCCTCGACGAGATCGACAAGATCGCCGGCGGGTCCAACAACGCGGTCTTCGCCGGGGCGGGGACCACGAAGGACGTGACCGGGCTCGGGGTGCAGCGCGAGCTGCTCAAGCTGCTCGAGGCGTCCGAGGTGCCCGTCTCCACCGGGCTCGACCACTCCAGCTACCACCAGTCCGTGCTCCTGCGAACCGACGACATCTCCTTCGTGGCGGCCGGGGCCTTCAGCGGGCTCAAGACGCTGTCCCGACGGCGTCGCGGGTCGGCCGGGCTGGGGTTCGGACAGGAGCGGGTCGGCAAGGAGGCGATCGCCGTCAGCTACGCCCCCGACGAGCTCGAGGACGCCGCCGTGTTCCAGAACTACGGGTTCCTGCCGGAGCTCGTGGGGCGCTTCGGGCGCGTCGTGCCCTTCGAGCCCCTGGACGCCGCCGCGATGCGACAGATCCTCGACAAGCAGGTGCTGCCGGCCCGGCGCACGGAGCTGGAGCTCGCGGGGATCGAGCTCGTCGTCGCCGAGGACGCGATCGAGCACCTCGTGCAGCAGGCGCTGGCGAAGGAGACGGGCGCGCGGGGTCTCGCCTCGTCCCTGTCCCGAGCCCTCGAGGACGCCGTCTTCGACGCGTTCAGCGTCCGCGGCGCCCGGCGGGTGCGGGTCGCGCTCGACGAGGGCGTGATCGTCGCCGAGGTGGACCGGGGGATGGGCTGGACGCGCGAGGAGCCGGGCTGAGCCTCGCAGCAGCGAGGGGAGCGGCTCCCTCAGAGGTCGTCGACGAACATGACCCCGTCGAACCGATCAGACCCAAAGGGCAAGTCCAGGGTCGGCGTGCGTGGGTGCGACTCCGCGTACACCGGGATCCGCTCGGGGAATCGCGTCGGGTAGTAGTTCATCTGGGAGATGAGCTCGGCGGCGCGGATCGACAACGGCTCGATGCCGCTGAGGCGCTCCCGCACGCTCGCCGTGATGCAGCTCGCGATGGCCGCGTCGACGGCGTCGGCGTCGTAGGTGGACGGGGCGAACGGCTCGTCCACCGGCCCGTCCTGGGGCTTCGGCAGGTCACCCCGCCACAGGGACGGCGCGCCATCGTGGGGGAACGGATCGACGGGCTCACCGTTGAGCCAGGTGTTGAAGTGCACGTGGGGCACGCCCCAGGGGAAGGTCACCAGGGCGTCGAGGCCGCTGTAGCCGGAGATCGCGTAGGGCTCGCCGCGGCGCAGTCGATCCCCCACCTGCACCAACGGCCGCGCGAGATGCGCCGAGCAGGTCATCAGCCCGGCGCCGTGGTCGAGGTAGATCTTGAGCCCGCCGCGATTGAACTCCGAGACGACCTTGACCACCTCTGCCGGCGCCGGCGCGAGCACCGGCGTTCCGATGGGGATGCAGAGATCCGTGCCGTTGTGGGAGTCGTAGGTCAGGTCCCGGCCTCGGAAGTCGAGGACCTGGGTCTTCTTCACCGACCAGCCGTCCATGATCGGGGTCTGGCGGTGGTTGAAGAGATTCGTGAACAGGACCGTGCGGGGGACCGGCGCCCTGCCCCGCCAGAGCGGGACCCCGAGGCGCGGCCGCAGCTGCGACAAGCTGGACAGGCCGAACTTCGAGGCCGGGACGTCCTCTTCACCGGCGAGCGCGATGCGGGCCTGGGCCATCCGCTCGCGGAACGGGTGCAGACCCATGGCCTCCGCGAAGAGGCGGACGGGGCGCTGAAGGGCGTCGTCAGCCACCCGGAAGATCTACTCGGACGCGGGCTCGGGCTCGGGGATCGGCTCGAGCGTGGCCTCGGGGACGACGACCTTGGTGATGTCCATGTGGGACTTCGTCAGGGGGACGCCCATGAGGTGCAGCAGCGAGTGCAGGTGCCGCGAGTGGTTCTCGATGCTGTCGTCGTTGACCTTGTTGCCGATCGGCACGCCGACGAAGTCGACGCCTTCGGCCTGGCCGACCCGGAGCTTCTCCCACATCGCCTTGAGATGGGTCGCGTCGCCGACCGCTGCCTGCAACGCAGCGCGGCCGTCGGTGCCCATGAACGCGACGACGAGAGTCTCCTGGCCCTCCTCGTTCTCCGTGTTGCTCATTCTCAGCCCTTTGTCTCGTCCGCGGTGTCCGCGAGACGTTCCGCGGTCGTCTAGCACAGCCCCCGCTCAGGCTCAACGCGGGGGACCGGTTACCGCCTCCCGGTGGGCGCGTCGGTGGCCCCGGTCCAGAGCTCCTCGAACCAGCCGGCGAAGGCGTCCACGGGCCCCGACAGGTCCGTCCAGGCGCCCACCTCGCGGTTCCGCTCGAAGCCGCTCGTGGAGATGTTCGCGGACTGGATCTGCACGGTGTCGTCGATCAGGAAGGCCTTGGAGTGGGTGATCACGTCCGCGGCCTCCCACCGCATGTCCACGCCCCGCTCCTCGAGCCAGGCCACTGCGTCCTCGTTGCGCTCGTTGTTGTCGAACTGCCAGTCGGACCACTCAGCCACCCCGCGGACGGTCACGCCGCGCGCGGCGGCGTCCACGAGGGCCTGGTAGAGCTGCATCGCGGGGGAGCCGGGGTTGTTGGGCTGCAAGAACGTCCCGTACAGCGTGAAGTCCACGCGGCGGCGGGCGGCGCCGACCTGCTCGAGCAGGGAGGGGAGGAGATCGTCGTCCGTGAGGGCGATCACGCGGGTCGACCCCGACTGGTCGATGTCCGGGGTCCGGCGCTGGGATGGGTCCGCCCACACGTCCTCGAACCAGGCTTCGAGGTACGCCACGGGCGGCGCGTTGCGCAGGCGCAGGTTGCACTCGTGGTTGCGGCTGATGGAGCTGGTGCTCCAGTTCGTCGAGCCCACGAGGGCGTCGTCGCCGTCGGCGATGAGCATCTTCGCGTGGATGGTGATGTCGGGGAACAGGTCGATCTTCGCGTCGACGCCGCGGTCCCTGAGGGCCTCGACGGCGCCGGCGTTCTCTTCGATCTCGTCGTCCAGGAGGACCTGCACCGTGACTCCTCGGTCCGCCGCATCCGCGAGCGCGCTGACGACGTCGCCGGTGGCGGTCCCCGAGAACAGCTCGAACTGAGCGATCTGCACGCGGTCGGTGGCGTTGGCCACGAGGTCCTGCAGCGCCGGCAGGTAGTCCCGATCACAGACGAGCTCGGCGTTCGGGTCTCCCGGGCCCGGCTCGGCGGGCTTGCAGCCCACGGTGGCGCAGCCGCAGAGGAGGCCGGCGGCGACCAGGGCGGCGACGCGCGCGGCGCTCAGCGCTTCCTCGGCTTGCTGTGCTGGGTGGGGACGTCGCCGAAGATCGGCTCCTCCTCGGGGTCGTCCAGCTCGAGATCGAGGTCGTCGTCTTCGTCGTCCCGGGGCGGGCGGCCGTGCTCCGTGGCGAGGCCCGGCGTGGGACGAGTCGCCTGCTCCACGAGCTCCTGGAGTCCCGAGAAGATCCCCGAGGAGCCCGCGCTGTTCGGGGCGGGGATGTCGGCCACCGAGGGTGGGCCGCCGGCGAGCTCGGACCGGACGGACACCTCCGGGGTGTTCGTCTCCACCAGTTGGACCGCGGCGAACCCGTCCTTGGTGCCGTCGATCTGGGCGGCGACCAGCTCGACGGCGGCACGGGTGGGGTGGGTGCTCACCTGGAGGTAGGCGCGGGCGAGGGCCGCGACCGTGGACTCCTCCAGGGTGATGACGTCGCCCGAGCTCGTCTCGATCCGGGCAGAGATGCCGGTCCCGCCTTCGGGGACCCCCACCAGCACCCGGCGGACGCCTCGGTTGCGGAGCAGCACGTTGAAGTCCATGTTGGGAACCTACCAGCCGTCGATCCGCCATGTCCTCCACCTCCCCTGCCCTCCCCGCCGGCGCCCGCTGCGCGACCCACCCCGACAAGGACGCGGCGCGCGCCTGCTCCCGGTGTGGCACGTTCGCCTGCTCCGGGTGCCTGGTCGCCGGGGAGCTGTGCACCGGCTGCAAGAAGCGCCTCCTCGCGGACGGCACCCCCTGGACCGCCGAGGAGAAGGCGCGGGCGGCGGCCCGGCGGATGCGGTCGTGGGCGGAGCGCGGGCTGCGGGCGGAGCTCGTGCTTGCGGCGGTGGGGGCCCTGATCAGCGTGGGCGCGAACGCGGGAGGGCTTCCGCGCGGCCTCGTCAGCCTCGGGCTGTGGACGTGGGGGGGCGCGTGCCTGCTCGGGCTCGTGGTGACCGGCGTCGCGGGCGTCGGCTACCGCCGGTCGGAGCAGGGACGGCCCGGGCCGGCGGTCGAGGGGGTCTTCGGGCGGAGCGAGGCGGGGCTGCTGGGCGCGCTGGCGCTCATGCCCACGGTGCTGGCGGTGGCCGCCCTGGTGGGGCGCTAGCGGCCCGAGTCGTCGTCGTCGCCAGCCTCCGCCGTGCGGAAGGTCCAGGTCACCGGCGCAGGCGCCGTCTCCCAGTTCACCACCGCCCCGTAGTCCGTCGCGGGCGCGAAGTCGCCGTCGGGCTGCCACGCCCACACGCTCCCGTCGTCCACGAGGTTCAGGGTCCCCGGCACGCCGCCCCCGTTCGTCGTGACGGTGATGGAGACGCCGGTCACGGGCGCCGTCCACTCCACGATGACGTCCTGGGTGATGGGGATGTCGGCGGAACCATCCGGCGGGATGAGGAGCGTCAGATCGCCGGGCGCCGAGTCGTCGTCGTCACCCGACGGACACCCCGGCAGGCAGAGCGCCGCGACGACGAGCGCCAGCGCGAGTCGCGCGCTCACGGGTTCTCTTCGTGCCACTCGGGGCACAGCTCGTAGAACCCGTCGCCGTCCTGGTCGTACCGCTCGTGGTCGTCGGGGCAGATCACGCCGATGAAGTGGCTGTCGATGATGTCCACGCAGGTGCGCTCGCGGATGGCGGACGCCCGCGTCTCGCCCTCGTAGTCGTTGAGCTCGATGCGGATGCAGCGCTCCTCCCGCGTCCCCGTCGGACACCGGACGCAGCGCTGGTTGCTGAACTCCGCGAGGGCGTCGCAGAAGGTCGCCCCCGGACCCAGCGGTCCCTCCGAGGGAATGAGGCCGTCCAGCCCCCGGGTCCCCGTGTGCGCCGACAGGGCGTGGACGAAGAGCCCCTGGCGGTTGGGCAGGACGGTCGCGTCGAGCTCCCAGTCCTGGAGACCCACGGCCCCCACGAGCTCGCCGCCATCACCGGTCACGAAGCGCGCGCCCGCGGCCGTCAGGCGCGGGTTGTCCCACGCCGCCGGGGCGTCGTCCTCGGTGCCGAGCACGCCGTCGTCGCCCGCCGTGATGACCGTCGTCTCCGTGCACTGGTCCTGGAGCGTGCTACCGGGCACGGTCGGCGCGGCGAGGAGGTGGAGCTCCCCCGTCTCCGGGTCCGAGTCCTCCTGGACGCCCAGGAGCACCGCGAAGTCGGTCCCCATGGGGACGATGGGCAGGTTCTCGAGCGCGTCCCCGAAGGGCTCGATGAGCACCGCCCACGCCAGCTCGTTCAGCTCGTCGAGGTCGTCCTCGTCCAGGGGGCGTCCCAGCAGCGACGTCTCGAACTCGAAGCTCTCGCGCCCGTCCGCCCACTCCACGCGCACGCGGTAGTCCCGGTCGGGGTCGAGGGGGATCGAGGGCACGAAGCGCCGCGTGACCTCCGAGTCGGTCCCGACAACCGTCCCGTCCACGTCGATCCCTGAGAACGAGCGCATGGTGATGGTCACGTCCTGAGGGACGCGATCCCACTCCACGAGGAAGTCCGTCGTGCCGGGGACGTTGTTCTCGTCGTCCTCGGGGATGGTGCGGACGATGGTCGCCGGCAGCGTGCCAGGCTGATAGGTCGGCTCCTCGAACGGCGTACAGGCCGTCAGGAGGACCAGCAGCGGGAGAGCACGCGTCACTCGTCGAGCGTAGCGGGCGGCGCGGTCATCGCCTTCCACTTCTTCTCCCACAGGGTGTCGCCGCGGTAGCGCTGCGTGTCGGCGCGGAGCACGGTCATCTCCTCCTCGGGGACGCCGGGCCAGGTGGTGCCGTCCTTGAGGTTGAACTGCGTCCACATGGGTCCACCCGGCAGCTCCTGCTTGCGGGCGCGGTAGGCCATGTGGCGCTCGGTGCCGATGACGGCGCTCATGTTGTGCTGGACGAAGTCGTTGCGGATCGACGGGTCGATCAGGCCGCCGTCCCACCCTCCGAACGCCTTGTTCTTGTTCTTGACCCACCAGAGCATGTCCGCGTCGTACTGACTCAGGTTCTCGTGGCGGATGGTCTCGAGCAGCAGGTCCCAGACCCACTCGCACTCGCGCTCGGCGACGCGGCAGGTGTCGAGCACGGCGACGAGCCCCTCCCCGCGGGTGGCCGCCGGGGTGCTCCGCGGCGGGTCGTAGTACCCCCCGCGGAAGTCGCGGAAGTCCTTCCACGCGGGCTTGTTCTTCTCGTACTGGTACTGGACGGCGCGGGCGAGGTTGAGGGAGTGCTCGACGTACTTCTCGTCCTTGGTCGCCTGGTAGAGGTAGCTCAGGGCGATCATCAGCCAGTGGTCGTTGGCGAGGCGGCGCTCGTCCTTGCCGGCGTCGCGCACATCGATGAGCCAGTCCGAGGCGGCGCGGGCGGCGGTGAGCCACTTCTCGTCCGGGTCCCAGGCGTAGAGGCGGAGGAGGCCGAGGATGGCCTCACCGGGGTAGTACGCCGAGTCGTCCTTGCTGGTGGGCGGGCCGTCGGGCGTGAGGCCGGGGAAGTAGATGAACTCCCCGTCCTCCTTGAGGCTCGCGACGATGAAGTTGCCGAACTTGCGCGCGTCCTCCCTGTAGGTCTCGTAGTCGCCCGTCGCCTCGCCGTACTGGTCGAGCATGACGAGGGCGAGGCCGGCGCCGCCGAGCTTCACCTTGTTGCCGGGCGAGAGGATCCACTTCGTGGGGCCACCGCCGAAGGGGCCGGTCCGCTCGTCCTCCTCGCACTTGGCGAAGAGGTACCGGATGGCCTGCTCCGACGCGAGCCGGTAGGGCTCGTACTTCGTGCGGTCGTAGGCCTGAAGGATCGAGTACGTCGTGCCGCCGTGGCGCAGCAGGTTGTAGCTGCTGCTGTCCCGATCCCGGGTCACGTAGTACTGGTAGCGAATCTTGCCCTCGGCGCTGATGGAGCTGATGAGGTAGTCCGCGGCCCACACGGTGCGCTGGAGCAGGAGCTCCTCGGTGAGCTCGTCGAAGTCGAAGCGATGCAGGCGGTAGAGCCGGACGATGTGCGGCGTCTCCTTGCCGTGGGGATCTCCCTCGACCCAGGACTCCGTGTAGAAGCGGGTGTAGGGGAACTCCTCGGGCAGGTCCATGTCCCCCGCGCGGCTCTCGAGGGCCTTCACGAGGTTCTTGCGCGGCACGCCGCGGTGCTGCTTCGAGGGAGAGAACACGCGGCGAGCGATCACCTCGGAGGGCAGGACGTAGGACGCCTTCGTCTCCGTGGCGACCCAATACCCGTACACCCCGACCTGGCGCTTCTTGGGCTTCTCGATGTTCCGCTTGAAGGTGCGCTCGGAGCCGCGGGTCACCACGTCGATCTTGAGGCGGACGTCGTCCCCGTCAGCCCGCGCCTTGCTGATGGCGCTGCCGTGAGCCTTCTTCAGGCGCTCGGCCGCGCCCTGGAGCGAGCCCGCCAGATCGTCGCCCACCGCGGTGTCACAGACGCTGGTCCGCTCGACGCCGTAGGCGCAGACGAAGGCGCGCCGCCCGGGCAGCGCCTTCAGCGGGGTCGTGTCCTTGCCCGCGGTGCCGTAGAGCACGCTGCGCACCAGATCGAAGGCGGAGCGCATGACCGCCTCGTCGCCGAGAGCGGCGTTGTCGCCGGTGTAGAGGGCCTCGTCGCCGCCCTCCTCACCGATGGGGCTCGACGGGTCGGCGGGGCAGTCACCGCCAGGACAGCCAGCGAGGAGGACCGCCGCGAGGGCGGCGAAGAGGAGATGTCGGTGCAGCATGGGATGCCTAGGGGCGTGGTTCGTCGGAGTCGACCGGAACGTAGATGGCGCCGCCCTGCTCCTTGAAGCGGGCGGCCATCGCGTCGAGGCCCTCGCGGATCTCGTCGGTGGACATGCCGTCCTTGGCGCCGAGCTGGACCACGTCGGGCAGCGCATCGGCCATGGCGTTCACGTCCTGGGACAGGCGGTAGGCGCAGAACGCCGGCCCGCACATGGAGCAGAAGTGGGCGACCTTCGCGCCAGCCTGGGGGAGCGTCGCGTCGTGGTACTCGCGGGCCGTCTCCGGGTCGAGGCCGAGCTCGAACTGGTCCTCCCAGCGGAAGTCGAAGCGGGCCTTGCTGAGCATGTCGTCCCAGGCCTGGGCTCCGGGGTGGCCCTTCGCCAGGTCCGCGGCGTGGGCGGCGATGCGGTAGGCGATCATCCCCTGCTTCACGTCGTGCTTGTCGGGCAGGCCGAGGTGCTCCTTCGGGGTGACGTAGCAGAGCATCGCGGTGCCGTGGCTGCCGATGATGGCGGCGCCGATGGCGCTCGTGATGTGGTCGTAGCCGGGGGCGATGTCGGTCGTAAGCGGGCCGAGGGTGTAGAAGGGCGCCTCGTGGCAGACCTCCTGCTGCAGGTCCACGTTCTCCTTGATCTTGTGCATCGGGACGTGGCCCGGCCCCTCGATCATCACCTGGACGTCGTGCTCCCAGGCTCGCTCGGTGAGCTCGCCGAGGACCCGGAGCTCGAAGAACTGGGCCGCATCGTTCGCGTCGGCGATGGCGCCGGGACGCAGGCCGTCACCCAGGGAGAAGGAGACGTCGTACTCCTTCATGACCTCGAGGATCCGGTCGAAGTGCTCGTAGAGGAAGTTCTCCTTGTGGTGCGCCATGCACCACTTGGCCATGATCGAGCCGCCCCGGGAGACGATGCCGCAGACGCGGTCCCGGGTGAGCGGGATGGCGCGCAGGAGCACGCCTGCGTGCACGGTGAAGTAGTCGACACCCTGCTCCGCCTGCTCGCGGATGGTCTCGAGGTAGACGTCGATGGAGAGGTCCTCGACGACCCCGCCGACCTTCTCCAGCGCCTGGTACAGCGGCACGGTGCCGATGGGCACCGGGCTGTTGCGCAGGATCCACTCACGGGTCTCGTGGATGTTCTTGCCCGTGGACAGGTCCATCACGGTGTCCGCGCCCCACTTCACGGACCACTGGAGCTTCTCCACCTCCTCCTCGATCGAGGAGTGGATGGCGCTGTTCCCGATGTTGCTGTTCACCTTCACCTTGAAGGCCTTGCCGATGATGGTCGGCTCGAGCTCGAGGTGGTTTTTGTTCGCCGGGATGATGGCGCGGCCGGCGGCAACCTCGGCGCGGACGAACTCGGCGTCCATCCCCTCACGGGCGGCGACGAAGCGCATCTCCTCGGTGATGAGGCCCTTCCGGGCGTAGTGCATCTGGGAGAAGTTCGTGTCGCCGCGGTCGATGCGGGGCTGGACCCAGTCCTGGCGGCGCTTCGGGATGCCGTCCCGCGGATCGAACCCCTGGGGGCCGGACGTGTCGTACAGGTGGAAGGTCTCGCCGTTCGTGAGCGTCAGCTCGACGAAGGGGACAGCGAGGTCACCGACGGCGACGCGACGCCGGGTGACGCGGGGGGAGGAGGGCGTGTTCATGCGGCTCCAAGCCGATCTCGTTGCCCGGGGGGCCGCCCGGGGGGGAGGAAGGTAGCAGCGTGGGAGGAGGGCCGACGGCGCAACGCCGGGCCACCTCCGTGGCTACATCGAGTCCTCGGTGTCGTCCGTGCTCGTCGAGTCGTCGTTGAAGTTCCAGTCGTCGCGGATCAGCTCCGCGTCGTCGACCGTCTGGCCGTTCACGGAGATCTCGAGGGAGTAGTTGACCGTGCGCCCGGCGCAGGGCTCTGAATCCGCGATGCCCACGACGAGGTAGAGGTTGCCTCCCTCGCTCTCGAACTCGACGAGCGGGCAGCTGAACTCCGGGGGCGGGAAGGTGCAGTCGACGCTGTCGTCCGCGCTGTCCACGAACTCGGTCAGGTCCGGGTCGCCGTAGACCTCCAGATCCGGATCGAAGGTGGTGGCCGCCGAGACGGTGTCCACGAGGATCTGGACGAAGTCGCCCGACTCCACGTCCGGGAGGATGAACACGTCGGACGGGTCGAACTCGTCGGAGCTGGGGCAGCCGATGGCGCCGGCGCCCGTGTCGTTGTTGCCGCCGTTGTTGTTGCCACCGCCGCCACCGCCACCGCCACCGCCCCGCGCCGGAGTGCACGCGGCGAGGAGCAGGCAGAAGACGATGGCGGACCGGGTGATGAGGGTCTTGGGGGAGACCATGGCGTCACTCCTCAGGGAAGTCGGGACGGAAGTCGTCGAGGATGAGGTCGTAGTCGTTCGTGGGGTTCCCGCTGGCGAAGACCTGGAGGTCGTAGCCGCCGACTGGGCCGGCGCAGTTGTCCGACGCGGGGCCGACCACCACGAACCACTGGCCGGATGGCGAGCCGGTGAACGCAGCCTCCGGGCACGAGAAGTCTGGCGGGGGGAAGGTGCACGCGAACTCGTCATCGCCCGACGCCAGGGGCGTGTCGGTCGGGATCGAGGTCGGGTAGATGGCGACGAAGGGGTCGAACGCGGTCGCCGCGGACACCGTGTCCACGCGGACGGCGAGCGTCGCGTTGCCGCCGACGCCCCAGACCTCGAAGACGTCCACGGCGCCTTCACCGTCGCACGGGACCTGGCCCTCGCCGGTGTTGCCCGTGGCGTCGTCGTCATCGTCGGCCGCGTCGTCGTCGTCGGCCGCGTCGTCGTCGTCACCGAAGCCGTCGTCGATGGGGCAGTCGGCCGCGTCGGTGAGGCCCTGGGTGGGGCCATTCGTGGCGCAGTCGTAGGACCAGGCGTCGACGATGCACTCCCAGTCGGTCCCCGGTCCCATGTAGCCCGCGGTGCCGGGCTCGAGGTTCGTGGCCGGGCAGTACAGGGTCGTGAACTCGTCTCCGGCGCCCGAGTCCTGCCAGCACTGCAGCATGGCGGAGTCGGCGTCGGCGCAGGTGGCCCCGCTGGCGTCATCGTCGTCACCGCCGCCGCCGCGGCCTCCTCCGCGAGGGGTGCAGGCGGCTGCGAGGGACAGGGCGAGGAGGAGGAGGAGGGAGTGCTTCATCGCGGGCTCCGGTCGCTCAGGGAGGGGGGATCAGGTCGTCGGCGAAGAGGCTCCAGTCGTTCGTGAAGCCCCCGTTCTCCTCGATGATCAGCTCGTACTCGCCGATGGTGCTCACGCAGTCGCCCGGGTCCGCCAGCGAGACGAGGACGTAGTAGCTGCCGGTGGGCGACGAGGAGGAGCTTGCCTCCGGGCAGGCGTAGTTGGGAGGCGGGAACGAGCAGGTGAACTCGTCGTCGCCCGAGGCCAGGGCCGTCGCGGAGAGGGGGTCCGGCCCGTCGTAGATGACGACGACGGGGTCGAACGTGGTGCTCGCCGAGACCGTGTCGACCCTGGCCGTCAGCTGCGAGTTCCCACTGACACCCCAGATCTCGTAGATGTCGGCGATGGCGTCCGCGTTGCAGGGGATGGCGCCCGCGCCGGTGCCGCCGGTGGCGTCGTCGTCGTCCCCGGGCGGGGTGGAGTCGTCGTCGTCTCCGGTGGCGTCGTCGTCGTCACCGGTCGCATCGTCGTCGTCGGCCGCGTCGTCGTCGTCGGCCGCGTCGTCATCGTCACCGAGGCCGTCGTCGATGAAGCACTCCAGCGAGTCGAACTCTCCGTCGACGGGGCCGGTGATGGAGCAGTCGTACGTCCAGGCGTCGACGATGCACTCCCAGTCGGTGCCCGGGCCGAAGTAGCCCTCGTCGCCGGGGTCCAGGTCCGCGCCGTCGCAGTAGCGGGCGACGAACTCGGAGCCGAGGAGCGCGTCCTCGTAGCACTGCTCGGCGGCCGCATCGGCGTCGGCGCAGGTGGTGCCGGTGGCGTCGTCGTCATCGTCTCCACCGCCACCGCCTCGGCCTCCGCGGGCAGGGCAGGCGGTCAAGGCGGCCGACGCGATGAGAGCCAGGGACAGGAGCAACAGGAAGCGGCGCATGGGATCTCCTCAGGCCTCGCGCGCACCCCCTCCGGACACGGGCGAGACGGCCGGCAAGTCTGCGGATTTCGTGCCGAGAATCAAGGGCGTTCTGAGCCCGCGAGGGCGGGAAGCTCAGATCCCCAGGCGCTGCCGGAGGGACTTCGCGCTCGCGGCGCCGGTGACGCGGCCGTCCTCTTCGCCGTCCTTGAAGAGGATCAGGGTCGGGATGGACTGGATGCGGTACTCGGACGCGATCTGGGGGACCTCGTCGGTGTTGAGCTTCGCGAGGAGGACCTCGCCCGAGAGGTCACCGGCCATGCGCTCGAACTCGGGGGCCATCGCCTTGCAGGGCCCACACCACGCCGCCCAGAAGTCCACCAGCACCGGGACCGGCGCGTCTCGGAGCATCACTCGGAAGTCGTGCCCGGAGGTGACGGGGACCGGCTTCGTCGGAGGAGGCAGGGGGTTCTTGCACTTCCCGCACTTGGGTCCCTGGAGCATGCGCTTCAGGGGCAATCGATTCTTGGCCGAGCAGGAAGGGCAGGTCCGAATCATGATTCGCAGCATGCCCCATGACTTCCGCTCCGACACCGTCACCGTGCCCACCCCTGCCATGCGGGAGGCGATCGCCGCCGCGCCCGTCGGGGACGACGTCTTCGGGGACGACCCCTCCGTGAACGCGCTGCAGGAGCGGGTCGCCTCGATGCTGGGCAAGGAGGCGGCGCTGTTCGTGCCGTCGGGAACGATGGCGAACCAGGTGGCCATCCGGACGCACACCGAGCCCGGCGACGAGATCATCGCCGAGTCCACGTCCCACATCTTCCTGTACGAGGGCGGCGGGTTCGCGGCTCTGTCGGGCGTGTCGCTTCGGCAGGTGGAGGGGCAGGCGGGGCTGCTCGCGGCCGCAGACGTGGCGGCGGCGGTGCGTCCCCCAGGGGGGCTGTCGCACTTCCCGGTGAGCAAGCTCGTGTGCGTGGAGAACACGGCGAACCGGGGCGGCGGGACGGTCTACCCCCTGGAGACGCTGGGGGAGCTGCGGCAGGTCGCCGACCGCGAGGGGCTGGCGATGCACCTGGACGGCGCGCGGCTGATGAACGCGGCGGTGGCGCAAGGCGTGGACGTGTCGATGATCTGTGCGCCGTTCGACAGCATCTCGCTCTGCCTGAGCAAGGGGCTCGGCGCGCCGGTGGGCTCGCTGCTGGTGGGCAGCCGGCGGTTCATCGATCGCGCGCACCGGTTCCGCAAGATGTTCGGCGGAGGGATGCGCCAGGCGGGGATCCTCGCGGCCGCGGGGCTGCACGCGCTGGAGCACCACGTGGACCGGCTCGCCGACGACCACCGCCGGGCGCGGCGGCTGGGGGAGGAGCTGGCGGCGCTGCCGGGGGTGGAGGTGGACCTGGGGACGGTGCAGACGAACATGGTCTACGCCGACTTCGCAGGGACGGGGGCCGACGGGGCGACCTGGGTCGGGAGGCTCGAGGAGGCGGAGGTGCTCGCCCACGCCACGGGGCCGACGACGCTGCGGTTCGTGACGCATCTGCAGGTGGGGGATGAGGGAGTCGATGCGGCGTTGGAGGCGGTGAGGGCTGGGGTGTAGCGGGCGGGGCGAGCGCCGGGTCGCGCGGGAGCGCGAGGGCGGCCGGGAGCGCGAGGGCGCGAGGATCTGTACAGGACTCTGTGTAAGCGCCTTCTCGCCGACGGCGTCGCTCCGGTTGGTCTCGACAGACTACCCGCCG
>ENA-OWNT01000659-OWNT01000659.1-seawater-metagenome-genome-assembly--contig:-NODE-659-length-67012-cov-9.858295_pt1 | contig 67012 bp, 76 predicted proteins | sample MGYA00238136_ERZ651165 | MGnify/ENA primary metagenome ERZ651165 (study PRJEB26861, sample SAMN08777766) | seawater metagenome | isolation source: coastal seawater | place: USA: Florida | collected... | reverse complement strand
GGGTTTTCGCTTTCTCCCCCGCGAGGGGGGAGAGTGGGCGCATGCAAGTCCCGCGCGGCGATCATGATCAGGCGGCGGAGCGCCGACTCGGCGGGGCGGAGGATGCGGTAGATGTGGTTGCGGGTGCAGCGCGGCAGGGTCGTGACCGTGTTGCCGTCGTCGAGGCCGATGACGAGCGAAAACAGCATGTCGACGATGCCGGTCAGAAGCCCCCTGTTGCGGGTAACGACCGCCTCCCAGTTTATGCCTTCCGCCGAGAACAATTCCGCGCCTCCTTTGTCCCGCCCTCAAGGATAGGGATGGCCGCGGGGCGGTGGATAGAATATTTGGCGGATCGGGATTTCAGCCTGGCCGGACAACGCGGCGGGGCTTGCATCTGGCACGGTTTTCAACAGCTCCGCCCCGTTTCGGCGCCATATTCGAAAGCATTACAAGATTTTGCATGACGGGGCGGTTGTGCCCGTGCTAGAGCCTCCGGCATTGGCGGCTTCCCTTGGGGCATAGGCCGCCAATCGCGGCGGCAAGACCCCAACCCAACCCCTGCCGCCGCGTCTTTCTTTTTTCCGGACTATTGGCGGTATTTATCCAACCGGCCTGTTGGCGGTGCGCATTCGCAGCCGGTGAAGAATGTGGTCGCAGACGCCATCGAGATTCTTTTCCACCTCGTGGTTCCAGAAACGCAGCGTCTCGAAACCTTCAGCGGCGAATTGCCGGTCTCTCGCTTCATCCTTCGCGTTTTCCGAATGCTGCCCGCCGTCGACCTCGACGATCAATTTGCGCTCGAAACACACGAAATCGAGGATATGGCCTTTCAACGGGACTTGCCGCCTGAACTTGAAACCTTCGATCTGACTGCGCCGAAGCGCCTGCCAGAGCATGTTCTCGGCCTTGGTGGCGTCGGCGCGCATCGATCGCGCGAAACTGCGATGCTGGTCGGGCGGACGATGGCGCATGCGCCAGCCTATCTCGCCCCTGGTGGGCGAGAAAGCCTTTTCCTGCATTTACGTGGCGCAGCCGCGTAAGTGCCTGGAAAAGGCAAGAGCGGGGGTATTGGCTCGATGGCGAGGTCCCCCTCTCTGGTGGATCCAAGGGCTACCGAGACAGAGGATAAGGCCGGTGTTCGGACCCCCTCTCTGGCAAAAACTAAGGGCTTAGCTTCGCTAAACCCAAGTTTTTGCTTTCTCCCCCACCAAGGGGGAGAAAGATCAACCGGCGATTTTCGAGAAATCCGCGAGCTTGCGCGTGGTGGCGCGGAGCGAGGAGAGGAGGGCGAGGCGGTTGGCGCGGACGGCCTTGTCGTCGGCATTGACCATCACCGCCTCGAAGAAGGCGTCGACGGCGGGGCGCAGTTCCGCCAACACGCTGAAGGCGCCCGCATAATCTTCCTTGCCGATATGCGCATCGACATGGCCGGAGACGGCTTCGAGGACATTGGCCAGTTCGCGCTCGGCGGGCTCAGTCAGCTTTGACTTATCAATCTGGCCGTCGAACGCGCCTTCGCCGTCCTTCTTTTCCTCCGCCGCGAGGATGTTCAGCGCGCGCTTGGTGCCGGCCAAGAGGTTCGCGCCGGCCTCGGTGTCGAGCATCGCGCCGAGCGCCTCGACCTTGCGCACGACGATCAGCAGGTCGTCGTCTTCCGGCGACAGGATTGCGTCGATCAGGTCGTGGCGTGCGCCGGAATCGCGGAGATAGACCTTGAGGCGGTCATGGAAGAAGGAGAGGAGGTCATCAGAATAGAAATCCTCAAGCTTCCTTTCGGAGCCTCGCGCACGTCCTTGTTCGAATGCGATCATGTTTGCGTGAAGGAAGGACTGTTCGAGGCCAATTCGAATCTGCTTCTCCAGCAAAATCCGGATCACGCCCAGCGCGGCCCGTCTGAGCGCATAGGGGTCCTTCGAACCGGTCGGCTTCTCGTCGATGGCCCAGAAGCCGGTCAGGGTGTCGAGTTTGTCGGCCAAGGCGACCGAAATCGCGACCGGGCCGGTCGGGACGTCGTCGGTCGGGCCGAGCGGCTTGTAGTGGTCCTCGACGGCTTTCGCCACGTCCGGGTCTTCGCCCTGCAGTTCGGCATAGATGCGGCCCATCGCGCCCTGCACCTCGGGGAATTCGCCGACCACCTCGGTGGTGAGGTCCGCCTTGGCGAGCAGCGCGGCGCGGCGGGCATCTTTCGGGTCGGCTCCGACCTTGGGGGCCAGTTCCTCGGCGAGCCTGGCGATGCGTTCGACGCGCTCGCCCTGCGTGCCCAGCTTGGCGTGGAAGGTGACGCCGAGGCGGTCGAGCTTCGCCATGCGCTGGTCGAGCGGCTTTTTCAGGTCGAGACCGAATTTCTCGGCCGATGCTTTCAGTTCGCCGAGATCGGGCAGATCAGCCTGGTCGGTGTTCCAGAAATGCAGCGCGTCGGAGAGGCGGGCGCGCACGACCTTGCCGTTGCCGTGGACGATCTCCTTGCCGCCGTCCTTCGCCTCGATATTGGCGACGAGGATGAAGCGGTTGGTGAGCTGCTGCGTTTCCGGATCGCGGCAGACGAAGCATTTCTGGTTGGTCTTGATGGTGAGGCGCACCACCTCGTCGGGGATTTCGAGGTAATCCGCCTCGAACTCGCCCATCAAAGGCACCGGCCATTCGACGAGGCCCGAGACTTCCTCCAGCAGGCCCTCGTCCTCGACCAGTTCCACGCCCTGCGCGAAGGCGAGGTTGCGCGCGTCCGTGGCTATCATGTCCTTGCGGCGCTCGGCGTCGAGCACGACCTTCGCCTCTTCCAGCTTGGCGACATAGTCGTCAAAGCGGCGCACGGTGATTTCGCCCGGCGCGTGGAAGCGGTGGCCGCGCGTGACGTTTCCCGCGGTGATGCCGTCGACCTCGAAAGGAATGACTTTCGTCTCCTCGGTCTCGGGGCCGAAGGTGCAGAGGACCGACTGCAGCGGCCGCACCCATCTGAGCGAGCCGGGCTCGCGCGACGCCTTGCCCCAGCGCATCGATTTCGGCCAGGGGAAAGACCGGACGATGCCGGGCATCGCCTCGGCGATGATCTCTTCGGCGTCGCGGCCGGGCTTTTTGATCACGGCGACGTAGAAATCGCCCTTTTTCGGGTCGGAGCGCACTTCCGCCTCGTCGACGGAGGCAAGGCCGGCGCCGCGCAGGAAGCCTTCGACGGCTTTTTCCGGCGCGTCGGTTCGCGGGCCCTTGCGCTCCTCGGAAATGTCTGCGGAACGGGCGGTGACGCCGCGAATGTCGAGCGCGAGGCGGCGCGGCGTCCAGTATTCGCGCGCGCCCTCATAGGTCAGACCCGCATCCACCAGCGCGTCCGTGACGGCTTTCCTGAGGTCGCCCGCCGCCTTGCGCTGCATGCGGGCGGGGATTTCTTCGCAGAAGAGTTCGAGCAGGAGGTCTGGCATGGTGGGTCCGGTAATGTCGGATGGGAGTGTCGCGGGGGCGAATAGCAAGACCGCGGGACGATGTCACGCGGTCTGGCGCAAAAGCGGCCTACCAGCCTCCGCCGCCGCCTCCGCCGCCGCCGCCGCCGGAGAAGCCGCCGCCGCCTGAAAAGCCGGAGGACGAGGATTTCGGCGTCGGCAGGGAGGCGGTGAAGCTGTCGGAGAGCGAGCCGGCGAGATTGCCCATCGTGTCGCCGATGCGGTCCCTGTCGAAGAACGGCCCGCCATGATACCAGCCCGGCCCGTGATAGGCCGCCGCCGTGGCGACGCCGGCCGCGACCGCGGTGGCAAGCCAGGCCTGGAAGGCCTTCGACCATGGCTTTTCGACGCCGAGCGCCACCGCATAGGGCAACAGCGTCTCGTAGTGCTGCGGCGACATTTCCGGTGCGCCTTCCATGTTCATCCGGTCCTTTTCGGCGACGGTGAGGTAGCGCTTCAGCCCCTCGATCTCGTCGGTGCGCTGCCGGCCGAGCGTCGTCGGCGCGCCCATCAGGAAGAAGAACAGGACGTTGAGCATGACCAGCGTCGCCAGCGCGCCGACCAAGGCCGGCTTGTCGATCAGGTCGCCCAGCCGCCCGCCGGCGAAGATGCCGGAATTGACCACGAAGGTGGAGACGAAGAAGACGAGGAAGACGATCTGCAGCTTGCCGCCAAAACCGGAGCGGGCGCGCTTGCCGAGGCTGACGGCCATGAAGGTCATGATAACGCCGAAAAAGCCGATGGGAATGGCGAAGCCCAGCGTGTCCTCTGAGAGATTGCCGAGCGCGAGCGTGAGGACGATCGTCACGATCGAGGCGATGACGCCCGGCACGATCCAGCCGATATTGGCCCGGTAGAAATTCGCGCGGTGTTCGCTTTCCATCGCGGAGCGGAAGCGCGACGCAAGCGACTTGACCTTGCTGCCGTTGGACTTGTCGATGGCCAGCCGGCCGCCGAGGCCGTCGATCTTGTCGATCAGCGCCCGCTCGCCGACCGGGAGCCTTACGCCGTGGACGGGTTTGTCGGTGCGCCTTATGGTGATCGTCTCGCCGATATCGTCGAGCTCCAGATAGCCCTTCACGGCGAGGTTGAGCGCCGCCGCCGAGATGGCGGGGAAGCCGGCCTTCTTCAGCCCCTTGTTCCAGATGTAATGGGTCAACGCCGGCGAGACGCCCTCCGGCAGGTCCCAGCGCGGCACGACGATGCCGGCCGGCGGATCGCGGCCGACGCGCACCCAGGCCCAGACATAATAGAGGAAGGCCAGCGTCAGCCCGGTCACCGCGATGATCGTGCCGAGATTGTCGCGCAGATACCAGCCGAGTTTCTGTTCGTCGGTCGGCTCGGCGATGACGCCTTTCTCGAGCGCGACGACGACGGTCAGCCCTTCGCGCGCGGTCAGCCGGCGCGTGGTCTCGAAGGTGACGACATTGCCGTTCGCGGATGCCGTCGCCGTGGCGAATTGCGCCCGCGAGCCGTAGCCGCCCGTATAGGCGGTGGTGTTCTGCGCGGTTGCGCCGTCGGGCAGGTTGATCACCGCGATCGCCTTTTCGATCGGGAAGATCCATTCCGTGCCGGTGGCGTTCCAGTAGACCTCGTCATGATCGGCGAAGAAGCGGACCTGCCGGTCGGTGCGATATTGGAGTTCATAGGTATGGACGCCGGCCGACAGGAAGACGTCCTCCTTGCCCAGATAGACGCGCACCATCCTGGCGTTGTCGACGACGCGACTGGTCTCCGGCTGGCCGTCGCGGGTCGCCGAGAGCAGTTCGAACCCGGCGCGCACCGTGCGGCCCTCGGGATCGACGAACTGGACCGGGAAGTCGCGATAGATGCCGCGCCTGATATTGCGGCCCTCGGCATTGACCCGGATGGTCTCGGTGACGAGGAAATCGCCATTCGCCTGGACCTGGACGTCCGAGCGGTAGAGCAGGATCGTCTCGGCGGCCAGCGTGACCGTCGCCGAGGCGATGAGGAGCAGGAGGGCGAGGGCGCCGCGGAGCATGGTGTCTCGGTGGGTCAGAACTTCACTTCGGGCGTCTGGCGGTCGGCCTCGTTTTCCAGCTCGAAATAGTCGGCCTTGGCAAAGCCGAACTGGCCTGCGATCAGGTTGGACGGGAAGCTCTCGACCTTGACGTTCAGCTCGCGCGCCGAGCCGTTATAGTAGCGCCTGGCCATCTGGATCTCGCTTTCCAGCGTTTCCAGCGTGCCCTGCAGGTCGCGGAAATTCTCGTTCGCCTTGAGGTCGGGATAGGCCTCGGCGACGGCCATCAGCCGGCCGAGCGCCTGGGAGAGCATGCCTTCCGCCGCGGCCCTGCCGGCGACGTCGCCGGCCGGAACGGCCTGCGCGCGGGTTCGCATCTCGGTGACCTTTTCCAGCGTCTCCTGCTCGTGGCCGGCATAGCCCTTCACGGTCTCGACGATGTTGGGGATCAGGTCGGCGCGGCGCTTCAGCTGCACGTCGATGCCGCTCCAGGCCTCCTGCACCATCTGGCGCACGCGCACCAGCGCATTGTAGGTGACGATGGCGTAGCCAACCACCGCGACGACGATGATGATCAGGATCAGGCTCGAACTCATGCGGGATCTCCGGATTCGCGAATGCCCGGACGTTAGCCCAGTTACGGAGCCGTTTGAAGCTCTGCGGCGAAACCGGTCAGGCCGGCGTGATCCAGCCGGAGACGGAGCCTGACGCCGATTTCACGATGGCGACGCGGCCGACGTTCGGAATGTCCATCGCCTCGCGCATCAGCGATCCGCCGGCCGCCTTCGCCTTTTCGACGCGGGCATCGACGTCGTCGACCGCGAAATAGGTGAACCAGTGCTCCGGCACCAGCTTGTACTTCAGGCCGGTCAGGGTGAAGATGCCGGCCACCGTCTCGCCGTTGGAGGAACACATGTAATAGGGCGCATCGCCGCCCATCGGCATGGCGTCGAAGGTCCAGCCAAGCGTTTCGCCATAGAACTTCATAGCCTTGTCGGCGTCATGGGTGTTGAGCTCGGTCCAGTGGATGGTGCCGTGTGCGGTCATGCAATTCTCCCGCGACAGAAAAGCCATTTTGTAGCACCTTGGTCATCGCAAGGCGAACGATAACTTCCGAAATACAGGCGTAATCAGCTCTTTATTGTTAATCTATTATGTCGCGTCTTCACGCCGTCGATGTCGTCCAGCATGACGCGCAGCGCCCGGATCGCCTTTTCCTCGTCCGGCGTCAGCGGCTGTTTCGGGTCGAAATGTTCCAGCAGCACGGCCATCGCATCACCGATGCGGCCGAGCTGGCGACCGTAGCTGCCGACCTCGTCGAGAATGTCGCGCTCGACCTCCGGCGCGCTGGAACGCCCGAGATTGATGTTGATCAGGCCGATCTGGCTGCCAAAGGCGCTGAACCACGAGGTCCAGGGTGCGATTATCTGCGACACGTCGCCGGAAAAGGGCCATTTAACGGTGGGTGTGAAGGCCGGCATGCGCTGTCTCCTGTCGTCGTCCTCCCGGAAGACAGGATAGCAGGGAAGGTCGCTACGCCGTAGTCCCCGATCTTGCCGCGCCTGAACGCCAGATAAACCGGCCCGCCACGGCCGGTTCAGGCGGGACGGCGCATGCTGCCGGGACGATCAACCCGAACCCGGCGACAGCGCCATGCACACCGTCAAGATCATCCAGATATGGCTGCTGGCAGCCTGCCTCGTAAACGAGTTGCACGAGGACGATCTCGAAATGGCCGGCATGCGCCGCGCGATCGAACAATCCACCAAGGAACCCTACAAGGCAAAGCCCGTCGATCCCGGCGTCCGTGTCCTGGCGGGCGGCTGAGCGGCTCACGAACCATCAGCGACACCAAACAGCAGTTCCTGAATTTTCGAGCTATTGCAGGAACCAGGTAGCTAAATGGCTTGTATGCCAACATCTTGCGTTCTGATATGGAGCTCAAATGTTCCAGAAGCTGCAAGAGCTGTACGACCATCTCGTCAATCCGCGGCACGAGAACTGGAGCTATCACCCCGGGAGCGGGCAGATGCGCCGATTCGTCGGTGGTGTATGGGAGTATCGCAAGCCCGAAATCGACGAATGGCAAAGAGCGATGGCGAGACTGCGCCGATAGTGAGGCTCCATTACGCTGCTCCTTACTTTAGCGAAATAACAACGCCCAATCTCGTTTCTTTGCATTTCATGAAATTTTACATTGTGTTGCCCGTCGTGTAGGGATGGTGCTTGTGCGCAATGCTGCGCGCATTTTCAAAGATTGGAAATTCAATGCAAATCCCTTCGTGGATAAGCCCCGCGCTGACCGGCGCGGCGGCCGGTGCTGCCGCGCTCGCCATTATCGGCTTCAGTTTCGGCGGCTGGGTCACGGCCGGCACGGCGAGCGCGTCGATACGAGACGCGCGCACGCAACTTGCCGCCAGGTTCTGCGTGAACAAATTTGCGGCCGGGCCCGACGCCGTCGCTCAATTTGCCAAGCTGAAGAAAACGAAGAGCTGGGAGCGCGACGAGCTCATCGAGGAAGGCGGTTGGGCGAGCTTTCCCGGTGTCGATGGGCGTGTTCTGGGCGTCGCGGATGCCTGCGCCAAGCAATTGGCGAATATGGATGACTTGCCGTCCATAACGCAAACCGTTCCAACGGGCGCCGACAACAGCTAGGGTGTCACCAATAAACCTTATTCCCGGGCGACAGTGAGTTCCCGCAAGCGATAAACGCCGCCGCAATCAGGATGGGGCGGCGTTACTGCAATTTCCTGCGCGGCATCGGCGACCAGTGGTGCATTCCAACGGCGGATATCCGTCGCGGCAGGAGCATCGATGCGAACCCGCACACGCCATTCCACAGTTCAGTTTCAATTTCCGTTTTCGGTCGGCGGTTTCGGCGATGTCCACGCTGCCGGCTCCTATGACCTGATCGAGACGGACGAGGTCACCGAGGGATTGAACGGGATCGTCTGGGAGCGCGTCGCCGCCCATATCTATCTGCCTCTCTCAAGTACAAAAACATACAGCCGAAAGAAGGTCGCGATCGACTATGGGGAGCTTCGTGCTGCCCTGGAACTCGACCGGGAACAGGCAACCGCCTGCGCCGACTGACTTCATAAAAAACAAGCGAGGAGACATCGCATGGCCAAGGGCCAGAAACGTAGCAACCGCGAAATACGCAAACCCAAACAGGTAAAACAGGCGAAAGAGGCCGTGCTCACATACGGTAGCACGACGCCGGTCAAGGCCGTCGGTTCTTCGGCAGGAAAGAAGTGATATCGCGAGAAGCAGCCGATGGGCGGGAGATAACATGGCGCTGAAATTCATGGATGATATGAGCTATTTCGACCACAGGCGCCGGCAGATGCGGTTCGTCGCGCATGACGGCTCGAAAGTCGTGTCGTTTCGCATCGAACTCGAGGCGTTCTATTCGCGAGGCTTCGAGGACAGCGGCCGGGAAGCGGACTATCTCGGCGCCTTTTACCAGAACCTCGATGCGATCCATGTCGCGGCTCGGGTAGCCTACGAAAAGGGTGGGCGGTCTTCCTATTATCTTTCAAACGAGGACATGCGGTAGAGATTGTCCATGCTCATACGATTTGGTTACGACCTGACCATCACATGTGAGCAGCCCACGCCGATGGTCTGCCTCATGGAAATACGCCCCGAGCGGGAAGAGACGCTGCGGGCGCCGCAACAGGTGGTGACAACGCCGCCGGCAAAAACTCACACCTATATCGACCTGTTCGGCAACCGGTGCCGGCGTTTCGTCGCGCCTGCGGGCGACTTCACGATTTGGGCGGATGGAACGGTCGAGGATTCGGGCGAACCGGATCCGGTGAAGCCAGACCTGGCAGAAGTTCCAGTCGCCGAGTTGCCTGACGACAGCCTCGCCTATCTGCTCGGGAGCCGCTATTGCGAGACCGACAAGCTGAGCCAGACGGCTTGGGATCTGTTCGGTACCATCCCACCCGGCTGGGGGCGGGTGCAGGCGATCTGTGACTACGTCAACAATCACCTTGCCTTCGACTACATGAACGCGCGGGCGACACGGACCGCGATGGAAGCCTATGTGGAAAAGATCGGGGTGTGCCGCGATTTCGCCCATCTGGCGATCACGTTCTGCCGCTGCATGAATATCCCGGCGCGCTATGTGAACGGCCATCTCGGGGATATCGGCGTGCCGATTCTCGACCCGATGGATTTCTCGGCCTGGATGGAGGTCTATCTTGGCGGAGAATGGGTGACATTCGATCCGCGCAACAATATTCCGCGTATCGGCCGGATCGTTGTGGCGCGCGGACGGGACGCCGCCGACGTGCCGCTGATAAATTCCTTCGGCCAGCACGTTTTGAAGTCGTTTCGGGTTTGGACCTACGATGTCACGGCGTTTCAGAAACCGGAAACGCCGGGGGCCGCGCCGTCGTGACCGGCATGGACGCGGGCGCTTTGCAGCTACCCGGATATGCGGCGACGGCTTCGGCCTCTTTCGGGAGGCGCGACCCACACAGTCGCCCGGTCAACCGCACGGATGATCGTTTCTAGCGTGGGCGCCCCGCCGTTTCGGGGCGCGGCTTGCGTTTCGGTCCGGGCAGCAATCCTTCGCGCTGCGCCTGCTTGCGAGCCGCCTTTCGGCTGCGGCGAATGGCTTCCTGCTTTTCGCGGACCCGCTTCTCCGAAGGTTTCTCGTATGAACGCCGGGCTTTCATTTCCCGGAACATGCCTTCGCGCTGCATCTTCTTTTTCAGCACCCGCAGCGCCTGATCGACGTTGTTGTCTCTGACGAGAACCTGCATTGTGATAATTCCTTTCCGGCGGCTGTCTTCAATCAGTTGCGCAGATGCGCGGGGACATTGCTGTTGGCGGGACGGGTGGAACTGATCAGTTCGATGTCGTCCTCCTGGACGACACGTTCGAATTGTTCGTACTCGCTCTTGATCTTGTACTGAACGACGCCGTCGCGTTGCGGCATCAGGGCCGTGACTTCAAAGGAATCGGGAAGTTTGACGAGCGAACGGCTTTGAAAGCAGACGATATCGCCCAGGGCGAAAAGATGGCTGGACATGCTGGTCCTCCAAAAACAAAAAAAGCGGGGACCATTCCCCGCTTCAATGATGGAAGGCGCCGGACATCGGCATTGCGAAATGACCTGTGTCCGGTCCGCGCAATCAGAGCGCCTGAAGGTTTGCAGCGTTGCTGCGGCCGTCGCGGCCGGTTTCAACATCGAAGCCGATCTTCTGGCCTTCGACCAGACCGCCCATGCCGGCACGATCGAGCGCGCTGATGTGAACGAAGACGTCCTTGCCGCCATCTTCCGGAGTGATGAAGCCAAAGCCCTTCTGGCCATTGTAGAATTTCACGGTACCTGTCGTCATTATAGTAATTCCCAAGTGTAAACGCCGCGCCGCAACATGCGGGCGCGATCCAGTATCGAAATTTTGGAAAGTTTTTGACGGGCCGAAAGCGATGACGCCGCGAAAAGCCAAAGCTGGCCAAAGAAACGATATGCCTGATTAGGCCCTTATTGCGGTTTATTCAAGGCGAATAATTTGCGCTGGCAAAAAACATTTTGGGAAAAAACAAAAAACGGGCTTATGCCCGCTTCCCTTGATTGCCGGCATCCGTCGGTTCGTTGCGCCTAACGAGGGCGGCGAGCATTTTCGGTTGCAATAGCGTGACCCGGCCGCGGCCGCTTTCGACCCAGCGCTGCGCCGTGAACTCGCCCATCGCCCTGGCGGTCGACGAGACGGAGCAGGAAGCGGTTGGTCGATGTTGTGCGGAAACGGAAACCGCAGGATCGCGCAGTCGTTTCAAGCGATCATACGGGGGCGTCGCGTTGTCGGCGGGAAATTCCCTGCGTCATTTTACAGTAACGGTCACCCGATTGCTTTTTCTTCGCTCGCCCGGCGAACTTTCCAATGCCCAATACAGGAAGAATAGCGTCGAAAAAGAAGGGTTTATGGGTCATTGACATGCCGGAAAGCCCGGCAAACTTGTAAAATGCTTGCTTGTATAGGATCATCGGGACGGGACTGGCAGTCGTCGGGACGACTGGACCGGGTGGGGCCAAACCGCGTCAAGGCTGAAGGAGAACGCCATGGCCAGTCTCGCATTCCTCGTTGCCCTCGCAGCACTGGTTCTGTCGATCGTCGCGATCCGTATCGCGAAACAGGCGGGAGGGGGTGCGCCGATGCGGGCGCCGCCCAATCAGAATTTCACCCTGACGGGAGAGGTCCGCGTCACCAATGACTGCGACGGGCAGCAGGCGTCCATCCCGGCGCAGGTCATCGTCGGAACGTCGCTGGAGACGGCAAACGGCAACAACAGCGTCGGCGGAACGGACACGGTCAATCTAGCCCCCGATCCGGCGCGTCCCAACGATCCGGTGAAGATCGGCACCTACTCGATCACGGTGCCGTGGCCGCCGGGCGTCGGACAGGCACATCACTGGGTCAGGCCCACCGTCGAGGTCAAGGTTCCCGATCCCGACAATCCCGACCAGACCATCAGGGAGCCGGTTTGCAAGGTCATCAATTCCTGTGCCGCGCCGAAGGCCTGCAAGGATACCGCGACAGCGACACGGACGGTTCCGGTCGCCGGGGCGACGACCAACCACGATATTCGCGTTGTGTGTTCCTGCCTGTGAACGGGGACCGAATACGGTTCGCGGGCCTGTGACGCGCCAGTGTGGCGCATGAAAAAAGCGGCCTTTGGGCCGCTTTTCTTCGGTAGCCGGGTCTAAACCCCTCAGCCCGTGTAATTGGCGCCGCCGGCGTCCGTCATCAGGAACGCCTCGCCGCATTGGCGCGACAGGTTGCGGACCTTGAGGATGTAGCTTTGCCGCTCGGTGACGGAGATCACGCCGCGCGCGTCGAGCAGGTTGAAGACGTGGCTCGCCTTGATGCACTGATCGTAGGCCGGCAGCACGCATTTGTGCAGGCGCTCGTTGGAATCGTCGCCGGGCGCGCCGGCCGCCAGCAGCGCCTCGCATTCGGCCTCGGCGTCCTCGAAATGCTTCAGCAGCATCGCCGTGTTGGCGTATTCGAAATTGTGCCGCGAATACTCCTGCTCCGCCTGCAGGAAGACGTCGCCATAGGTGATGCGGTCCTCGCCGTCGAGGCCGTTGAAGTTCAGGTCATAGACATTGTCGACGCCCTGCACATACATGGCGATGCGCTCGAGCCCGTAGGTCAGTTCGCCGGAAACGGGCGCGCATTCGATGCCGCAGACCTGCTGGAAATAGGTGAACTGCGAGACCTCCATGCCGTCGCACCAGCATTCCCAGCCGAGACCCCACGCGCCGAGCGTCGGGCTTTCCCAGTCATCCTCGACGAAGCGGATGTCGTGCAGCAGCGGGTCGATGCCGATCGCCTTGAGCGAGCCGAGATAGAGGTCCTGCAGATCCGGCGGCGAGGGCTTCAGGATCACCTGGTACTGGTAATAATGCTGCAGCCGGTTCGGGTTCTCGCCATAGCGGCCGTCCTTCGGCCGGCGCGACGGCTGCACATAGGCGGCTTTCCACGGTTTCGGACCGAGCGAGCGCAGCGTCGTCGCCGGATGGAACGTGCCGGCGCCGACTTCCATGTCGTAGGGCTGCAGGATCACGCAGCCATGCGCCGCCCAATAGCGTTGCAGCGTCAGGATGAGCCCCTGGAAGGAACGGGTCGGATCGAGCGGGTCGATGGTGGCGTGCGCGGTCATGATTGTCGGCCTTGTGGCGGGTCGGCGCTTCCGTGGCATGACGCTCCCGAAGGGTCAAGAGCGGGGCGCCGCGCCCGCCTTGTGCGCCATGGCACATCGTCATGTTCCAGGCAGGCGCATGATGGTTTCAAATTTCCGGTGGCCGTGAGGATCGCCAAGGCGAGACACCCGCCGGAAGTTCGGGGCTGAAACTCGAACCAAGGAAAAACGACATGAACACGACACTGACACATCGCAATATCTTCGCCGCCCTCGTCCTCGTTCCGGCGATGGCCCTGACCGGCGTCATGGCCGAATCCCTCGCCGGCCAGTCCGCCGCCTTCGCGCAGCAGACCGGCCGCGGCCAGGGGCCTTCCGACTCCGGCCCGCGCGGCGAAAAGGGCGACATCGACTTCACCCGCGGTCTGCGTCCTTGCCCGCCCGGCGCTCCCGGCTCCAACTGCGAGCCCTGGACGCCGCCGCGCTTCACCGCCAAGTCCGAGGAGGAATGCGGCTGCCACGTCACCTATTCGACGGTCAACGGCCAGCGCATCGCCACCAAGGACTGCTACGTGCTGCTGCCCAACAACAAGGTCCATTACTGCCAGGCGGATACGACCATCCGCTGATCTCGGATGCATCCGATGTGAGAAGGGCGGTCTTCGGGCCGCCCTTTTTCCGTCGCCCGCACGGAACCATTGAAGCCGGCCAATTGTTACCCGAAGACCAACAAGGAGTAAGAGATGGCCGACCTGAAGGAAACGAAGACAGACCCGAAGAAGCAGCTCTGGGACGAGATCGACGACGTGCGCGCCGTCATGCTCGGTGTGCCGGCATCCGGCCAGCATATGCAGCCGATGGCCCCGATGCCGTCTCGCGAGGAGAACCGCATCTGGTTCTTCACCAAAAAGGACAGCGACCTCGTCAAGGCCGTGGCCGCCGGCAAGGCGCATATGTGCCTCGTTTCCGACGACCAGGATTTCCACGCCTGCATTTCCGGCCAGCTTGCCGAAAACAAGTCTCAGCAGCATATCGACCGGTTCTGGTCGCCGATGGTCGGCGCGTGGTTCGACGGCAAGGACGATCCGAACCTGACCATGCTGGAACTGGTCCCCGATCACGCCGCTGTCTGGGCGTCGTCCGACAGCTCGTTGCGTTTCGGCTGGGAGATCGCCAAGGCGAACCTGTCCGACTCGGAGCCCGATGTCGGCTTCCACACCCAGTTCTCGATGTAGGGCCAGGGAATTTCCGTACAGGGACGATCAAGGGGCCGCGAGGCCCCTTTATTCGTCAGGCTTCACAACCCGGTATTCGCCGGTTGTCTCGTCCTTGACCAGCGTGCCGACGGCGCCGGTTTGCTGTTCCTTTTCGGCGCGGCGCACGCGCGCCGAGACGCGCTCCGCCTCGCGAAGGAACGCCCGGTACCCGATCACGCCGACCGCGACGACGCCGGCGAGCAGCAGAAGTTGAGGCATTGCCGATTACTCCCCTCCCAGCCCCTACAGACCGTAGCGGGCCCAAATGGATCGATCCTCGATAGCATTGGCGAGGCCTGTCCCCGCCGCGGCGGTCAGCGCTTCCGCATCGACCCCGTCGAGCGCGGAGATGATGCCGGTCGCCTGCCTGCGCCCGAACAGGTTGCGCTGCGGCTGGACGAGCCGCAACTCGGTCTTTTCGCCGTAGCGGTCCTTCAGGAAGGATCGCATGTCGCCGATATGGTCGACAAGCCCGAGCTCCTTCGCCTTGTCACCGGCCCAGAAGGCGCCGGTGAACAGTTCCGGATCGTCGGCGAGCTTCGTTCCGCGCCGCTCCTTCACCATGTCGATGAAGATCTTGTGGATGTCGAGCTGCATCGATTTCAGCCGCTCGATGTCCTCTTTCTTCTCGGGCTGGAACGGGTCGAGCACCGACTTGTTCTCGCCGGCCGTGTAGACGCGCCGTTCGACGCCGAGCTTGCCGATCGCCTCGACGAAGCCGAAACCGGCGGAGATCACCCCGATCGAGCCGATGATCGAGGAGGGGTCGGCGATGATCTCGTCGCCGGCGATCGCGATCATGTAGCCGCCCGACGCCGCCACGTCCTCGGTGAACATGTAGACCTTCTTGTTCTTTTCGGCGGCGAGATCGCGGATGCGCCGGAAGATCAGCCGCGACTGGACCGGTGAACCGCCGGGCGAATTGACGCTGAAGGCGACGGCGGGCGCGCGCTTGTCTGCGAAGGCCTTGTCGATCACCGGCGCGACGGTCGCCAGCGACAGGCGCTGCGCCATCGGCGAATTGCCGGACGCGATCGTGCCATGCAGCCGCACCACCGGGATGACCGGACCTTCCGTGCGGAAACGCTTGGGGAGCAGGAATTTAAGCTTGGGGGTCACTGTCGCACTCGCTGGCCTGGTTCACGTCACGCTCTATGTAATGGCGCTTGGCGGCTGCGCAACTCACAGAACCGAGATCGCGGTCTAGCCGTCGGGTCGGCTGCGCGAATATTGACGTTTACGTCAAAACTATCTAGCGCTGCCTGCAACGAGAAACAGCACCGCAGGACCGCGGCGCACCTTTCCGGGAGGTCTTCATGTACAAGGCGCCAGTCGGCGAAATCGCCCATACGCTCAAATCCGTCGCCGGTCTTTCCGCGGCGCTCGAGGCCGGTAAACTCGGTGATCTGAGCGACGACCTCGTCGACGCGATCCTCGAGGAAGCGGGCAAGTTCGCTTCGGACCGGATCGCGCCACTGCACGTCCCCGGCGACCGCCAGGGCGCCAAATGCGAGGACGGCGTGGTGACCATGCCGGACGGATACAAGGATCTCTACCAGGACTGGATCGCCGGGGGCTGGAACAGCCTCGCCGCCGATCCGGAGCATGGCGGGCAGGGCCTGCCGACCATGCTGGCCATGGCCGTCTCGGAAATGTGGAACTCCGGCTCGGTCGGCTTCGGGCTTTGCCCGACGCTGACCATGGGCGCGATCGAGGCGATGGAAGCGCATGGCTCGGACGAATTGAAGGCGAAATATTTGCCGAAATTGGTCTCCGGCGAATGGACCGGCACGATGAACCTGACCGAGCCGCAGGCCGGCTCCGATGTCGGCGCGCTGAAGAGCCGGGCCGAGCCCGTCGGCGACGGTACGTACCGCATCTTCGGCCAGAAGATCTTCATCACCTATGGCGAGCACGACATGGCCGACAATATCGTCCATTTCGTCCTCGCCCGCCTGCCGGACGCACCGGCGGGCACGCGAGGCATCTCGCTCTTCCTGGTGCCGAAATTCCTCGTCGAGGATGACGGCTCTCTGGGCGCGCGCAACGACGTCGTCTGCCATTCCATCGAGCACAAGCTCGGCATCAACTGTTCGCCGACCTGCACGATGATTTATGGCGACGGAAAGTTCGGCGACCAGCCGGGCGCGATCGGCTGGCTGGTCGGCGAGGAGAACCGCGGACTCAATTGCATGTTCACGATGATGAACAATGCGCGGCTTGCCGTCGGCATCGAGGGTGTCGCCGTCGCCGAGGCCGCCCGCCAGAAGGCGGTCGACTACGCAAACGAGCGCCGCCAGGGCAAGGCGCCGGGCTGGTCGGGCGAGGGGATGAGCCCGATCGTGCTGCATCCGGACGTCCGCCGCGACCTCCTGACCATGACCGGCCTGACGCGCGCCGCGCGCTCGATCTGTTATGCCTGCGCCCACGCCATCGACATGAGCCGGGCGCATGAAGGCGACGAGGCGAAATTCTGGCACGAGCGCGCCAGCCTGCTGACCCCGATCGCCAAGGCGTTCTCGACCGATGTCGGCAGCGAGGTCGCCTCGCTCGGCGTGCAAGTGCATGGCGGCATGGGCTTCATCGAGGAGACCGGCGCGGCGCTCTACATGCGCGATGCGCGGATCGCCCAGATCTACGAGGGTACCAACGGCATCCAGGCGATCGACCTCGTCATGCGCAAGCTGCCGCAATCGGACGGCGCCTGCGTGACCGCATGGTTCGACGAACTCGACGCGACGGTCGCCGAACTTGCCGCCTCCAACAACCCGGCCTTCGGCGCTTCCGCCGAGAGGCTGAGAGAGGCGATGGACGAGTTGCGCGGCGCGACCGCCGCGCTGTCGGCGATGTTGCATGGCGGCGACACGGCCGGCGCGCTGGCCGGCGCGAAACCCTATTTGAAGCTGGCCGGCCTCGCCTCGGGCGGTGTCTTTCTGGCGCGCGCCGCGCTGGCCGACGCCGAGAATGGCGAGCGCGTCGCGCTGTGCCGCTACTTCGCCGAGAACCTCGCGGGCGAGACGGCGGCGCTGCGCCGCACGGTCGAGACCGGCGCGCAAAGCCTGCACGAAGCCGGCGAATTCCTGGTCGCCTGAGGAGAGCGCCGATGACCGATCATCAAGTGTCCGATCACATTCTCGTCGAACGCATCGAGGCGGTGCAGGTGATCCGGCTGAACCGGCCGGACAAGAAAAACGCCATCACCCGCGCCATGTATGACGCGATGGCGAAGGCCTTGCGCGACGGCGAGGCGGACGACGCGGTGCGCGTGCATGTCTTTCTCGGAACGCCCGGCGCGTTTTCCTCCGGCAACGATCTGCAGGATTTCCTGGCGATCGCCATGGGCGGCGACCATGGCGACGATGTCTGGGAGTTCCTGATCGCGCTGGCGACGGCTGCGAAACCCGTCGTCTCCGGCGTCGACGGGCTGGCGATCGGCATCGGTACGACGATCCATCTGCATTGCGACATGACCTTCGCGACGCCGGACGCGCTGTTCCGCACGCCCTTCACCGATCTGGCGCTGGTGCCGGAGGCGGCGTCGAGCCTGATCGCGCCGCAGGTCATGGGCCATCAGCGCGCCTTCGCGCTGCTCGGCATGGGCGAGGGCTTCACCGCCGCACAGGCGCTCGATGCGGGGCTCATCTGGCAGATCGTCGAGCGCGATCACCTAGAAAACGCGGTGATGGCCGCCGCCGGCGCGCTGGCGAAAAAGCCGCCCAAGGCGCTGCAACTCGCCAAGAAGCTGATGAAGGGCGACCGGGAGCCTGTCCTGTCCCGGATCCGGGAAGAGGGCGAACTCTTCCTGCAACAGCTAAAGTCCGACGAGGCGCGGGAGGCGTTCACGGCGTTCATGGCGCGGAAGAAATAGGCTCCGGTCGACGCTCTGCACCAGCCCGTTTCGGGAACCATATCGCTGCCGAGCGGTCTGTTCTCTCATGCCTTTCCTAGGCTAAGCTGTTATGCTTGCCCGACATTCTTTCCGCCAACCCCAGCAAGAAAGCCTTCATGCCATGGACTGGGCTGCCCTTACGAAGGAGCTCGTGACCCTCTTCGTCGTGATCGATCCGGTCGGCTCGGTCCCCGTGTTCCTGTTCGCCGTCCAGAACGTGCCGCGAAAGCTGCACCGGCTGTTCGCGCTGCGTGCGGTGGCGATCGCGACGCTGGTCCTGCTGGCCTTTCTCGTCGGCGGGCAGTTCCTGCTGGAAACGCTGGGTTTGCGCCTCGGCTCCTTCCAGATCGCCGGGGGCATCATCCTGTTCGTCTTCGCGATGACCATGATCTTCGGGGAATCGAAGCCCTTGCGCGAGATCGAGGAAGCGGAACGGGATCATCTCGCCGGCGCTGTCTTCCCGCTCGCAATGCCGTCCATCGCATCGCCGGGCGCCATGCTGGCCATCGTGATCCTGACCGACAACCACACGGAATCGCTCGCCGACCAGGCGACGACCGCCGGCCTGCTGATGATCGTGATGCTGCTGACACTGGTCCTGCTGCTGGCGGCTAGCTTCGTGCACCGGTTCATCGGAAACACCGGGGCGAGCGTGATCAGCCGTGTGATGGGCATCGTGCTCGCCACGATCGCCGTGGACTCGGTCCTCGGCGGTCTGGACGCGCTGGACGTGCTCGACGTTGCCCCGCCGCCGGTGGAGAATCCGATCACGCAGCCGGCGGGCGACTAGCGGCGGCGGCGGGTAGAAGGGGCAAGCCGATTCAAGGTTTGGCTGACAATTCCAGGCGTCTCTTGCGGAAAGAGAACACTCCCAGGCTTGCAAATGCAGCACTCAACAAAGCAAGGCCCGCAGGCAGGGGAACCGCCGCCACGGGTGACAACGAAAACGACACATTGTCCGCGTAGCCGTCATTGTTCGTACCTGCTGTACGGGTGGCGCTGACAGAAAAGAGGATTGATCGTGTGGCCGAGGGAAGCAAGCCTGAGATCGCTTGGTAGATCGGCGATGTACCAGCGATCAGGGTCATTCCCCAATTGCCCGGAAACCTAGCTCGCGAATCCAGAAATACATAACCCACCTGGGAGCCGCCAGCGTCTCGAAAACTCGCGCTAAACCTGGAGAAATCGTACTGGTTTTGATAGCCGAACAGATCGGCCGACATGTTGAAATTTAAACCGGGCCCATCCAGACTGTCGATGTCCGGGGCCGTGAGCGAATAGACTTGCCGGATTTCGGTATAACCGGTGGCGCCGGCGAAAAAATACGTGCCGGTGTTGATTGTAGGCCCGCTGTTCCGGAGCTGATAGCTGCCAGTCCATCCGGTGCGATTGTTGTCGAAAGTCCCGTTGACAACGACAGTTGCCGCTTCGGCGCTTGCGCCAAGGGAAACCGCAAAAATCGCCGCGGCAAGCATTTTACTAAATTGCATTCCAACCCCCTGATATTTCAGGAAGTCTTAGCGGCGGCTTCCCCTTCGTCAATCGCTGATGCCGGTATCAGGGGGGTAAAGGTGAACAGGGATTTTAGAACTCCCGGAATCGCTATGGCGCCGACAGCGCACGTACAGCGAGCGGGGTTGATTGGGTCGGTACGGAGCGAACCTGGATCCAATGCAATCACATATCCGACCAGTGCCGCTTCTTGCCCACCTTGCGCTCCAGCAGCGCCACCGCCTCCAGATGCGGGGTCCAGATGAACTGGTCGATCGGCGTCACCGATGACAGCGTAAATCCGGCTTCGGTGAGGATGGCGAGGTCGCGGGCGAGCGTTTCGGGGTTGCAGGAGATCGCGGCGACGCGGCGGACCGGCGAGGCGGCGATTTCCTTCACTTGCGCTTCCGCGCCGGCGCGGGGCGGGTCGAAGACGACGCCGTCATAGGGCTTCAGGTCCGCGGCGGTCAGCGGCCGGCGGGCAAGGTCGCGGCGTTCGACGGTGACCGGCTTCAGCCGCTTGTCGGAATTGTCGCGGAAACCGCGGTCGAGCGCGGCGAGCGCCGGACCGTCGCCTTCCACGGCATGGACAGTCGACGCCTTGGCGAGGCGCAACGCGAAGGTGCCGCAGCCGGCATAGAGATCGGCGACGCGTTTCGATTTCGCCATATGGGCGATTACGAGCTCCGCCATCTGCTCTTCCATCGCTGGCACGGCCTGCAGGAAGGCGCCGGGCGGCGGCGAGACGGTGACGTCGCCGAAAGCGACGAGCGGACGCTTCGGCGCGAGGATGATCTCGCCATTGACGGTCAGACGGGCAAAGCCGAGGGCGCGGACGGCGTCGGCCGCGGCGCGCTTCCGCTCGTCTTCCGGCGCGATCTTGCCCTCGACGGCGAGGTCGAGGCCGGAATGGGTCTGGTTGACGGTGACATGAACGGTCTTGCCGGCCGGCAGGAAGGTCGCGAGCAGTTGCTTGATCGCCGGGCGGGCGGCGTCGATTTCCGGCGTGATGACATGGCATTCGGTGATGTCGACGACATGGTTGCTCGCCGCCTGCTGGAAACCGAGCAGCACGCCCTTCTCGGTCGCGATCGCCGAGAAGACGGCGCGGCGGCGCGATTGCGGCGCGCAGAAGCGGGCGGGTTGGATAACCGATGTGTCGAGGCCGCGCGCGGCGAGCGCCTGGGTCAAAAGGCCCGACTTCCAGGCGCGATAGGCGTCCTCGCCCATATGCTGCAGCGAGCAGCCGCCGCAGGTTTCGAAATGGACGCAGACGGGCTCGATCCGCTCGGGCGAGGGCGTCTTGACGGAGAGCAGAGCGGCCTGCTTGCCGTCGGCGATGGCGGTGACCGTCTCGCCGGGCAGCGTGTAGGGCACGAAGACCGGGCCGGCGTCGGTCTTCGCGACACCATCGCCGCGCGCGCCGAGATGATCGATGGTGAGCGTCGCGGTCTTGCTCATGCTTTTCGTCCCGCCAGCAGATATTCGGTGTTGCCGTCGCCGCCGGAAATCGGCGAGGGGCAGAGGCCGAGGACCGTCCAGCCGGGCTGCGCGGCAAGCCAGCCGGCAAGATCGGCGGCGCAGTCTTCCGCCACGTCCGGTGCTACCAGCCCGCCCTTGCCGACATGGGCGCGGCCGACCTCGAATTGCGGCTTCACCAGCAGCACGGCCTCGGCGCCTTGCGCCGCGAGCGACAGGGCCGGCGGCAGGGCGAGCTTCAGCGAGATGAAGCTGACATCGGAGACGACGAATTGCGGATGCCGGCCATCGAGATGGGCGAGGTCGAGATCGCGGGCGTTCAGACCCTCGATATTGACGACGCGGGGATCGGCGGCGACACCGGCCTCCATCTGGCCGTGGCCGACATCGATGGCAAAGACATGCGCCGCGCCTTCCTCGAGAAGCACTTGGGTGAAGCCGCCCGTGGAGGCGCCGACATCGAGCGCGATGCGGCCCTTCGGCGTGAGATCGAACCGGGTGAGCGCGGCCTTCAGCTTCAAGGCGGCGCGCGAAACATAGGCCTGCGCCGGATCGTCGAGATCGATCGCGGCGTCGGACGGCACCATCTGCCCGGGCTTCGAGGCCTGTGCGCCGGCAACGCGCACCGTGCCGCGCAGGATCGCGTCGCGCGCCCGCGAACGCGAGGCGAATGCGCCGGTGTCGACCAGCAACTGGTCGAGCCGGACACGCTGTGAGGTTTCGGCCGTCGTCATGCCGGTGTCATTGCAGGCTGAGACACGGCTTGGCAATGCGTATTCTCGCGGCGCTCGCGGTCAGCCGCCGAAGTTGCGGTGGAAATAGACCGCCGAAAGAAAGAGGCCGAAGACGATCACGGCGGCGCGAAGCAGGCGCTCGTCGATGCGCCTGGCATAGCGGCCGCCGAGATAGCCGCCGGCGATGCTGCCGATCATCATCACCATGGCTTCGGGCCAGGCGATCAACCCGCCGAGCCCGAAAACCAGGATGCTGACCACGGTGAAGAAGGTGGCAAGCAGGTTCTTCAGCGCATTGGCGGTGTTGAAGGTGCCGAAGCCGAAAACCTGAACCATGCCGAGAAGCAGGATGCCGAGACCGGCGCCGAAATAGCCCCCATAGATCGAGAAGACGAACAGGCCGCCAAGCGCCAGCATACGGCTTCCCCCGACGCCGGCCAGACGCGCAAGAAGCGCCCGCAGCGCGTTGCCGGCCGCGAAAAGCAGCGTGGCAAAAAGGATGAGGAACGGGACGAGGCCCATGAAGACATCCGGGTCGGAAACGGTCAGAAGCCAGGAACCGGCCAGCGCGCCGAGGCCGGAGACAAGCAGCAGCGGCCGGATCGCGCCGCCAGCAGCCCGAAGCTCCTCGCGATAGGCAGGCAGGGCGGCCGCATTGGCGGGCAGCAAAGCCAGATAGTTGGTGGCGTTGGCGGTCACCGCCGGCAAGCCGGCCGCCATCAGGGCGGGAAAGGTGAACAGGGTCGCCCCGCCCGCAACGGCGTTCCAAGCCCCGCCGAACGTCCCGGCGAGCAGGAGAAGGAAGAATGTCTCGAATGTCATGGCGGTCTCCGTCTGTTCGAGAACGGACGTTAGCGACCGCATTGCGTTCGAAAAAATGAATAGTTACGATGACTTTCATGAACAATTTCGAACGCGAAATTCCGGGGGCAGACCTGCTGCGCGCCTTTCTCACCATCGCGGAGACGGGAAACCTGACCCGGGCTGCCAACCGTCTCGGCCGAACGCAGTCGGCGATCAGCGTGCAGTTGCGCAAGCTGGAGGAGACGCTGGATGTATCTCTATTCGAGCGCCATGCGCGTGGAATGAGCCTGACTCAGGGCGGCGAAAAGCTGTTGCCCGCCGCTCGGCGTGCGCTTGCGGAACTGGAACGGGTCGGCGCCTTGTTCAAGGCGCCGCTGGCCGGCCGGATTCGGGTCGGCATACCCGACGATTTCGATGACGCGGTGCTCGAGCGGGCGCTGGCCGACTTCGCTTTGCGCAATCCGGAGGTGGAGATCGCTGCCGCTTCCGGTTGTACGTCGGATTACCCGGAACGGATTCGCCGTGGAGAGCTGGATGTCGCGGTCTGCTCGGGACCGGAGCGTCCGGGCGGCGATGTGCTGGCGGTGGAGCCGGTCGTCTGGGCGATTGCCGAGGGCGCGGAACTGCTTCCGGACGCGCCGGTTCCGCTCGCCCTGCTCGACCGCGATTGCTGGTGGCGCGACCTGCCTTCCGACGCGCTCGACCGGGCCGGACGCGAATGGCGCGTTGCCTATCGCAGCGGCAGTTTCTCCAGTCTGCGCGCCGCCATCCGTTCCGGCCTTGCGGTCGGACCGGTGCCGCTTGGCGCTCTCGGGCGCGGATTGCGGATCCTCGACGATGGCATGCCGGCGCTACCCTTCGCCCGGCGCGAGATCATGGTGTCCGGGCAGGCGCCCCCGCCATTGGCGGCGGCGATGACGGCCGCACTGCGCCGCGCATGCAGCGGGGCGCCGGTTGCCTGATCGGAACGGGCCGGCCTGTCAGCCGGCGTAGACGATACGGATATCGGTGCGCGGCGTCAGCCAGCGCGTCTTGCCGTCGTCCTTCACCTCGGGCTTGGCCGGAAGCGCCTGGTAGGAGCGGATCGAGCCGGTCTCGATCGCATCCGTCGCGGTGCGTCCGAAAAAGGTCTCGGTCGTTTCCGGCAGCACGGCGGCGACGGTATCGAGCGGGCCGAGGCGCAGATCGCCAAGCGCTTCGGCCGCCTTGTCGGCCAGGAACTTGGCCAGTTTCTTGTCGAATTGCGGTTGTGCATGGGCTCCGGAGACGGGGGCCAGAACGACCGCCATCCCCAGAAACGCACATGCGCCCGCCATTTTCAGCGTGTTCGCGTAGTACATGTCCACCATCCCTGTGTTGGACATGACTTTACGGAACAGGTGTTATTTCCGCGCAAAGAAACGCGGTAAGTCCTTGGAAAACAAGGATGGTAAGCCCCGGCCTAACGCAAAGGGTGAACCGGAGATTAAGGCCGAAGCCGGCATGCGGCTCCTCGCGCGGCCTCAGCCGGCGGCGTGGAACTCGACATAGACGAAGCCCTCATGCGCCTGCGCAAGTTCGGTTACGCGCGGCAGCTCGTCGGCCAGCCGGCCGAAATCGATGTCCCAGAACACCTCGCCGATCGGGCCCGGATAGAAGTCCGCGACGCCGCCTTCGAGAAGGTAATAGGCATAGAGAAGAGGCGGGATTTCCTCGAGCAGGAACCGCTCGAAGGCCAGCGGCTCGGCGGCTTCGTCGAAGCCCGGCAGCATCTTGCGGCACTGCTCCGCGATCGCTGCGCGAAAGACGCCGTTTCGCGCATAGGCCGCGTCGACCTCTTCTCCGATCCAGCCGGGGACATCGGCGATCAGGTCCCGCCACGGCAGGAGGGACAGGGGCGCATCCGCGTAGCCTTGCAGGATCTTTTCGACCTGCCGCGTCCTTTCCGCGGCAAGACGCATCACGGCGTCCGCCTTGCGCTTTCTTTCCGCGCCCTCCGGCGTCACCGCCTCGACATTGTGTAGATAGGGGGCGTCGACGACGGTGATGTAGCCGCCGCGCATATGCTCCGTGATGAAATGGCAAAATCCGCGGATCAGCGTCTTGTCGAAGGCTCTGTTCTTGATGCTGATCAGCAGGTGGCCGGTCTTGTCGCAAAGGTCGGCGATGCCGGAAATCGGCTGGCGCGAGCTTATGGTCAGGGACAGCCCGTCGCAGCAGGCCGAAACCGTATGGAGCGTGTCCTGCGGCATTTGGAGGCTCACCCGTTGCGCGCGAATTCTATGAGGCGGTCGGTGACCTCCTCGACATGGCGGGCGACGGCCGGCCATGTCGCCACCCAGGAATCGGTCGTGGTGACCGTCTTGTTCGCGTCGATCGGGATCGCCTCGCCATTCTCCATGAAATAGTCGATGGCGCCGAAATCGAGGTTCAGTTGCTCGCGGAGGTCGCGGATCGCTTGCGGCACGTCCGGATCGACATCGAATTCCGTCAGGGTTTCCGGATCGCACAGCAGCGATTGGTACGCGACGCGGGTGTTAAGCTCGACCTCGAAGAAGAAATCGTAGCGATGTTTGACGATAGGCAGGTCCATGGCGCCCGGCAGGAACCGCTCGACAAGGAGGCGCGGATCGTCCCAGACGGACTCGGGGACGTCGTCAAGGGAATCGTGGATCTCATAGTCCGGGCAAAGCCGCTGCTTGTAGCCGGGGATCAGGAGCTTCTTGGCGGTGTAGCTCGCGCGCGCGGCGAACGACCGGCGGTTCTCGTAGCGCAGTTCCGGCGCGCCGCGGCTGTTGAGAACGGTCTTGACGATGATCGGCCCGGAAAAATCGTCGTCACGCTGCACCTTGGCGCGGGTGTAGAGCGTGCGGCGGATCGTCGAGGCATCGCGATTGACGCAGCGCGTATAGCGATGCGCGGCGGTGATGAAATCGGCCGGCACATCGGTCAGGTCGACATGCAGGAAGGCGGCCTCGCCGCCATGTCCTTCCGCCGGCTGATCGATCAGGCGCCAGTCAATGCCGGCACGTTTCAGCCCTCCCAGCATGTGCCTGAGCTTGTAATGCCGGATGCTCTCGAATGTGCGGCGTCTCTCGACGAAAATGTCGATCATGGACAAGGGGCGCTCTGCGGCTTTGTTTTATCCCTCATAGCGGATCGCCGTAGCGGTGAGAACCGGCGCGGACATTCCTGTCACATGGTGCCGGGCGGATGTTTCCGTGCGACCTTTAGATGGCCTTGCTATCGAAAGGCCCTGACTAAGCCGCGGGGCCGCGGCCCAGCCGGTCGGCGGCGGCAAGAAGGCTCGGGATGCGGCCGGCCCCATGCATGGAGGCGACGAGCCGCTTGGCCGTTAGCTGCTCAATCCCCGCGCTCGTCACGTAGAGCGGCCGGGCGCTGCGGGCGCGCAGCAGTTCCGCCGAAACCGGCGTGTCGCGGAACCGGTTTTTGGCGACGCCGATGATGACGGTTTTCCGGTCCAGCGCCTCGAAGAGATGCGCGCCCAGCCCGGGGCGTCCTTCCGGCCCGAGCGTCACGTAACCGTCGATGACGATTGTGGCGGGCGTCTCGTCGAGGGTGTCGAGCAAAGCGAGAATGCAGGGCAGTTCGCGCTCGAAGAAGCGGCCGGGGACATAGGCGCTGACAGAAGGGATCGCGACGACGGCTTCGCGCGCGATCTCGTCCGTCTCCCAGTCGGGAAACAGGATGCCGGCCGCGATCGCCGAGCCGTCGTCACGGTAATGGACGTCGACGGCGAGGTTGAGGGGCGTCGTTGTCACGCGTCTTTTTCCCGACACTAGCCCGGGAGCGGGATGAACTCCTCGTCGTCGCCCGGCACGATGTCGAAGCGGCGGCTCTTCCATTCCTCCTTCGCCTGCTCGATGCGCTCGCGCGAGGAGGAGACGAAGTTCCACCAGATATAGCGCCGCGAGCCGAGCGCCGCACCGCCGAGAAGCGCAAAGGACGCGCCGCGTTCCGAGGTCACGACGATCTGGTCGCCGGGTCGGAACACTAGCAGCTGATCCTGGGCGAAGGTGTCGCCGGCGATGTCGACCGCGCCTTCGGCGACATAGAGGGCGCGTTCCTCCGTGTCGGCGGGGATCTCGATCTCGCCGCCGGCGGGTAGCGTCACGTCGACATAGAGCGTGTCGGAATATTGCGAGACGGGCGAGGCCGCGCCGTGGAAGGAGCCGATCAGCACGCGCGCATGCGCTCCTGCGTCCTCGATCACGCCCATGGAGGCCGCCGCCGTGTTCTCGAAAGCCGGGGCCATCTCTTCCATGGCGTCGGGCAGCGCCAGCCATGTCTGCAGGCCGGAGAGGCGGCGCGAGGAGTCGCGCGTCTCTTCCGGAGAGCGCTCCGAATGGACGATTCCGCGCCCCGCCGTCATCAGGTTGATGTCGCCGGGCGCGATGACCATCTCGGTGCCGAGCGAATCGCGGTGGCGGATCGTGCCGTCATAGAGATAGGTGACGGTGGAAAGCCCGATATGCGGATGCGGCCGCACGTCGATGGCTTCGCCCGGTTTGAAGGTGGCCGGGCCCATGCGGTCGAAGAAGATGAACGGGCCGACCAGTTTTCGTTTCAAGGAGGGCAGGGCGCGCCGCACCTCGAAGCCGCCGATATCGGAGACTTTCGGGACGATCAGTGTCTCGATGGCGTCGCAGGCGAAGGCGTCGCCGGCCTCGGGGTCGTTTCCGGGAAAGAAGCTCATGGGGCCTCCACATGTTTCGTCAGAGAGGAGATGGACTGAGAACGGCGGATATCAAGGTGAACGCTGCGTCGCCTGCATGCTCTTGAAATATGGTATTGTAAATCATACCATAACGAAGTGGAGATCAGGGAATATCTTGACGGGGCCGGAAACAGCCCTTTTGCGGCGTGGTTCGGGAAACTGGATGCGCAGGCCGCCGCGAAAGTGACGATCGCGGTGGTTCGCATGGAAACCGGCAACCTTTCCAATGTGAAGACGGTCGGCGGTGGAGTGATGGAATACCGCGTCAATTGGGGACCGGGCTACCGCATCTATTTTGGCCGGGACGGAGACGAACTGGTCATCCTTCTGGCCGGTGGAACGAAGCGTCGTCAGCAACGAGATATCGAGGACGCCCAAAACCGCTGGGCTGAGTTCAAGCGAAGAAAGAAAGGAGCCGGATGATGCCCCTGACAAGAGCTTTCAAGGAAACGGTTCAGGCCCGTGCGCAGGCGGACGAGGCGTTTCGCGCCGCGCTGCTGTCGGAGGCGGTCGAGGCTCTGCTCGAGGGCGATGTCGAGACCGGCAAGGCCGTTCTGCGCGACTACATCAACGCGACATTGGGGTTCGAAAGCCTCGCGGAACAGGTGGGCAAGCAGCCCAAGAACCTGATGCAGATGTTCAGCGCGAAGGGCAATCCGACCGCGGCGAACCTGTTCGCGATCATCAGCCACCTGCAAAAGGCAACCGGCGTCCATCTGTCGGTTCATGCCGATGGCGAAGCGGCTTGAACTCAGCCATTCCGCATTAGCACCGAGTTTGAAACCGGCTCTTGAGCGTCGCCGGATCATGAAGCTGCCGATCAGTTGGCAACGATAGTGGTGCCGTCGCTGTCATTGTAGACAAAGGCTTCGGGAGATCTCGCTTCGGGAACAGCGCCTATTTTCACATGCGTTCCGTTGCCGAGAACTAAATGAAGGAACTCCGCATCACAGTTGCAGGATACCACGTGGGTGTCCTCGGAATCGCATGAAAATCTGACTTCGAATGCCGAGTAACAAGTCAGACCGCTCCCATCGGAAAACACGATTCCCCAATTGTCGTTGCACCTATCGACCGATCTGACCGCTTTTCCGATCAATTTCTCGCAAATCGTGGACATGTTTGTTGCCGACCGGTTTGCTGTGGCCGTGAGCAGGTGGGGAACTGACCCTTACCCGTCCAGCGGCTCCGTCCCCGCCGGCTTGCCTTCGCGGGTCAGCTTGATCTTCTCGATCTTCGCTTCGGCGGCCTTCAGCAACTCGTCGCAGCGATTGCGTAGCGCCTCGCCGCGCTCATAGATCTCGATCGACTTGTCGAGGGGCACGTCGCCGCGTTCGAGCTGGTCGACGATGGTTTCGAGCTGCTGCAGCGCCTGCTCGAAGTTCATCTCCTTCACGTCGGCGTGGGTCGGGGCGTCGGCCATCGGTCTATCCTCGCATCAGTCGCAAAACATGGGCGGCGGTGGAAGACGCCAGCCCCTTCAGATCGTAGCCGCCTTCCAGAAGGCTGACCACACGGTTGTCGCAATGGCGGCCGGCGGCGTCCATCAGCTTGCCGGTCGCCCAGTCGAAATCGTCCTCGACAAGGTTGATCTCGGCCAGCGGGTCGCGGTGATGCGCGTCGAAGCCGGCGGAGATGATGAGCAGGTCTGGGCGGAAATCGTCGATCGCCGTCAGGATGCGGTCTCTGAAGGCCTCGCGGAACTGGTCGCCGGTATCCTGCGGGCGAAGCGGCGCGTTGCGGATCGTGCCGTGCACGCCGGTCTCGTCCTTCGCGCCGGTGCCCGGATAGAGCGGCATCTGGTGCGTCGAGCAGTAGAGCACGCTCGGGTCGTCCCAGAAGATGTCCTGCGTGCCGTTGCCGTGATGCACGTCCCAGTCGACGATGGCGACGCGTTCGGCGCCGTGGGCGCGCTGGGCGTGGCGCGCAGCGATCGCCGCCGTGTTAAACAGGCAGAAGCCCATCGCGGTCGTCTTCTCGGCATGGTGGCCGGGCGGGCGGGCCGCGACGAAGACGTTCGAGACGGTCTGGGCGAAAACGTCGTCCACCGCTGCATTGGCCGCGCCGATGGCATGCAGCGCCACCTCGTAGCTTTTCGGGCTGGCGCATGTATCGGCGTCTACGCGGGCGATTCCGGTTTCCGGGATCTGCGCGATGACGCGCTCGATGTGGTCTTCGAGATGCGCGTAGCGGATCGTTTCGGGATCTCCCTCGGGCGCATCGAGCCGGTCGAGCGGATCGAAGGCCTCGTCGGCGAGCGCTTCCCACACGGCCTTCATCCGGTCCGGCCGTTCCGGATGGCCGGGCGGGGTGATGTGGTCGAGAAAGATGTCGTGCGAATAGAGACGGGTGGTCATGGCCGGTTATGTATCACCATTCACTAGCCATGCCATCCGTCTCCGGCAGAATGTTGTCAACGGGTGACGGGTCGGCCGCCGAAAGAGGTTTTCGCCTTTTCGGCCAGTTCGCGGAACTTGTCCGAAGCGCCGGCCAGCTTGCGGTCCCATTCGGGATCGGGAACCTGGCCCTCGATGCGCTTGAAATAGACCTGCATCAGCGCGCAGATGGCGAAAGGCTCCATCAGCGCCGCCTTGAACGACCATGCGAGCAACAGCGCGAAGACGAAGCTGTAGCCGCTTGTCGATCCCGGCATCGCATAGACGAACAGGCCGGCCGGAACGAGCATGATCAGGAAGACGAGGAGCGAGAACGCCCACATGATGGCGGTGAGCCAGACGGCGTTCTTGATCATGTGGGTGCCGTTCTGCGCATAGAGCACCAGCGCGTGGCGCGAGGTTTCCCACGGATTGTCGCTGCGGATGCGGATATTGTAGCCGAGGATCACCTCGTCGACATAGGTCAGCGACATGCGGATGATGCCGTTGATGAAGCCGACAATGCCGCTGAGGCCGGGGATCGGCAGGAAGGCCGCGACGCCGCCGAGCAGGCCGGTGATGGCGCGGATGACGCCCTTGACGATCTGGTCGAGCGCGAACAGCACATTGGCCTCGCCGAACCGGTCCTTCACGGTTTCCTGCGCATGCGCGATCTGGCCCTGCGGCAATGGCTCGCCGTCGATCAGTTCGACCATGACGGCGATGTGCCCGGCCTTGACCATGTAGAGGATATATTCGCGGATCCAGTAGACGATCGCCGAGACGATGCCGAAACCGGCGATGCCGCCCCAGAGGGCGAAGGAGCCCGGCTCGTCGCCGATCTGCCCGACGCCGTAGCCGATGCCGGCGCCCGCGCCGGTCGCGACGATATAGGCGAATGTGATGCCGAAATAGACCGCCATCCTGAGCAGGATGAACGGCATGGTGCGGCCGAGGATCGACAGAGTCGTCCCGATGGAAAAGTCCCACATGGCTATGGCCCCTCTTCGGATGAGATGGGCGCAACTCTAGCCGTGTGACGTAATTGCGATGTGACCGGCGTCACAGCGCTCTCAGGGCGTGACCACCAGCAGCCTGCCGTCGCCTGTGCCGGTGACGATTCGTCCATCGACCGCAGCGATCGCCATGTCGATCCGGGTGGGCAAGGCGATATCGGGCAGGTCCGAGTTCGGGAAGCGTAGCCGCATGCGGTCCTGCGACGGAAGGACGAGGTCGAGACGGCCGTCGCCGTCGAAATCGGCAAAGGCCGACAGGGCCTGTACGCGCGAGCCGAAGGCATGGTTGGAGAGGTCGCCGGCGATGTCATTGCGCTCGACGATGCGGCCGTTGCGGTAATCGAGCGCCAACAGCTGGCCGCCGATATGCGGCGTGCGCACGGCGTAGACCGTCCGGCCGCCGTTTCCGTCCGGGACGATGCCGGCGATGTTCAGCCAGCGATTGGCCCGGCCGTTCTCCGAACCGGCGCCGTGTTCGACGAGGTCGCCATTCGACAGGCCGTAGATCGCGACGGCGGCGCCGCCGGTCCGCGACGACCGGATGGCGACGATCTCGTTCGCGCCGTCGCCGTCGAGATCGGCGATGCGCGGCGTGATGTCCTCGAAGACCTCGGATTGTGGCAGGACGAATTCCGTCCGGCTTCCGTCGGCAAGAACCGCGATCAGCGACCCGCCCTCGATATCGTCGCCGAGCGCGCCATGGGCGTAGCGCCCGGTCGGCTGCCCGTACCAGGCCTCGCGGATATCGCCGGAAGCCGCCGTGGCGATGAAGCCGTCCGGCAATGCATCGGCGGGCGCCTTTTCGGGCAAACCGGTCTCGGCGGTCGTTTCAAGGCAGACGCCCGCCTCGGCCGGGCAGGGCAGCAACTGGAAGACTTCCCCGCCGAGCATGGCATAGGTGTCGTCGCCCGATATGCGGATTTCCGTCAGCGGTGCGGGCAGGGCGAGCTCGTAAAGCTCCACCGCGCGGGCGGGAAGCGCCGCGCAGGCCAGAAGCGCCGCCGCGGCGAGAACGCTAGATGATTTCGGTCGAACTGATACGGATGCCAAAGCCTTCAAGTCCCACATAATGCCGTTCGCGCGAAGAATAGAGCTTGATCGAGGCGATGCCGAGGTCTTTGAGGATTTGCGCCCCGAGCCCGATTTCGCGCCATTCGGCCTCGCGGTCCTGCGCCTCCGCATGTTCCTCGGGAAGCCGGCGGCCGCTCGATTTGCCGACGCCCACCGAGCCCTCGCGCAGATAGACGACGACGCCGCGGCCTTCCTCGGCCATGTGCCGCAGGATGGCGGAAATGACCTTTTCCTTGCCGAAGACATCGTCGACGACGGATTCCAGATGCAGCCGGACGGGGATGTCGACGCCGTCGCGGATGTCTCCATAGACGACGGCGAGATGATGCATCGGGTCCCAGGGCAGCGTGTAGGAATAGGCCTTGGCGGGCCCGGCGATCGTCTCGACGTCGAACGTGTCGACGAGCTCGATCAGGGTTTCCTTGCGCTGGCGGTAATTGATCAGGTCGGCGACATTGATTTGCTTGAGGCCGTGCGTCTCGGCGAAGGCCGTGACCTGCGGACCGCGCATCACCGTACCGTCGTCATTGACGAGTTCGCAGATGACGCCAACCGGCGGCAGGTTGGCGAGCTTGCACAGATCGACGGCGGCCTCGGTGTGGCCAGAGCGCATCAGGACGCCGCCCTCGCGGGCCACCAGCGGGAAGATGTGGCCCGGGCGGACGAAATCGGCGGCCCCCGCATTCGGATTGGCGAGGTTGCGCACCGTCAGGGTGCGGTCGTCGGCGGAAATGCCGGTGGTCGTGCCGTGCTTGTAGTCGACGGTGACCGTGAAGGCGGTCGAATGCGGCGCGTCATTGTCGGCGACCATCGGCGCGAGGTTGAGCCGCCTGGCCTCTTCGCGCGGCATCGGCGCGCAGACGATGCCGGATGTGTGACGCACGATGAAAGCCATCTTCTCCGGTGTTGCATGAACGGCCGCGACGATCAGGTCGCCCTCGTTTTCGCGCCCGTCATCGTCCATCACGACGACAATCTCGCCGCGTTCGAAGGCGCGAAGCGCCTCGATGACTTTCGCCTGTTCGTAAACCATGAAATTCCTCAGATACGGCCTGTCTGGCCCCTGTGCCGCAGATAATGGTCGGCGATCGCGCAGGCAACCATTGCCTCGCCGATCGGCACGGCGCGGATGCCGACGCAGGGATCGTGCCGGCCCTTCGTGATGACCTCGGTCTCCTCGCCGTCGGCGGTGATCGACCGCGTCGGGATCAGGAGCGACGAGGTCGGCTTGACGGCAAAACGCGCGACCACCGGTTGGCCGGTCGAGATGCCGCCGAGAATGCCGCCGGCATTGTTGGAGAGAAAGGACGGATTGCCGTATTCGTCGAGCCGGATCTCGTCGGCGTTCTCCTCGCCGCGAATACGCGCCGCCTCGAAGCCGTTGCCGATCTCGACGCCCTTGACGGCGTTGATCGACATCAGCCCTGCGGCGATGTCCTGGTCGAGCTTGGCGTAGATCGGCGCGCCGAGCCCGGCCGGCACGCCCTCGGCGACGATCTCGATCACCGCGCCGACCGAGGAGCCCGCCTTGCGAATGCCGCCGAGATAGTCGGCGAAGTCTTCGGCGGCCTGCGGATCCGGCGTGAAGAAGGGATTGCGGTCGATCTCCTCCCAGTCCCAGCGGCCACGGTCGATTTCCTTCGTGCCCATCGAGACGAGGGCGCCGCGCACGGTCAGGCCCGGCACGATCTTGCGGGCCAGCGCGCCCGCGGCGACGCGGGCCGCCGTCTCCCGCGCCGAGGAGCGGCCGCCGCCGCGATAGTCGCGGACGCCGTACTTCATGTCATAGGTGAAATCGGCATGACCGGGCCGATAGCGCTTCGCGATGTCGGAATAGTCCTTGGAGCGCTGGTCGGTGTTCTCGATCATCATCGAGACGGGCGTGCCGGTGGTCACCAGCGTCTCGCCGTCGTCCTGCGGCATGACGCCGGACAGGACCTTCACCGCGTCGTCCTCGCGGCGCTGCGTGGTGAATTTCGACTGGCCGGGTTTGCGCTTGTCGAGATAGGCCTGAATTTCGGCCTCGGTGAAGGCGATGCCGGGCGGGCAGCCGTCGATCACGCAGCCGAGCGCGATGCCGTGGCTTTCGCCCCAAGTGGTGACCCTGAAAAGATGGCCGAAAGTGTTGTGCGACATGAGGAAGTCCCGTTCGAGACGACCTTCTAGTGCAGCTTCGGGCAAATGAGAAGCCGCCTGTCGCACCCGGCGCCGAAGCGCGCCGGGCCGTCTCGAACGCGCCGGGAAAAGCCGCCTATTTAACGGTGACGTTATAGGTGTAGTGGGAAGTCTTCCGCGGCATATTCCCGAGCTCGCCGTGGAAAAGGCTGTAATGGAACATCAAGGTGAACTTGTCCTTGCCGCGATAGCCGCGATCAGGCGTGTAGTTGACAACCATCGCGCCGGCCGGTTTGCCGGCGCACCGGCCCGCCGATTTTCCAAGCGTATAACGCTGATAGCTGACGGTGACCTTGCCGTGATCCGGCTTGTTCGAGAAGCTGTAGTCGACCTTGCCGCTCGTGTAGCAGCTCGACTTCACGAACACGGAAAAGCTCATCAGGGATGTCGAGCGGTTGGCCCGAACGGTCACCGATTCCGTCTCGGCATGAGCCGCGCCGGACAGAATTGTGAAAAGCAAAATCAGAAAGAGAGAAAAGTAACGCAAGGTAAAGTCCCCATACCCGTTGGAATTGAACGTTACAATTCCAATGTGTAGGGATCAAGACAAGTATCTTTTTAATCTATCCAGTCCGCGCGATCGCCGTCGAAGGCGAAAATACGATCCTGCGGCACGGGCGTGTCGGCGATTTCACGGCCGTCGCCGCCCCGGAAAATATATTGGGTGGCGCGAAGAATGCCGCCATGGCAGACGATGACGGCCGGCCCGCCGAGTTCGTCGAGGAAGCCGGAAACGCGCGCCACGGCCTGCGAATAGCTCTCACCGCCGGGCGGAACATGTGTCCATTTGTCCGCGTCGCGCAGCGCCATTTCCGCGGGTTCCTCCGCCACCAGCTCCTCCAGCAGCTTGCGCTCCCATTTGCCGAAGGACACTTCGATCAGCCGGTCGTCGACGGTGTAGCCGTCCGGCGCGAGCCCCATTGAAGTCCGGATGATTTCCATCGTTTCGCGGGCGCGGTCGAGTGGGCTGCAAAAGAACCGCCAGCCCGACCAGTCATGGTCAAGCGAGGCGAGATGGCGGCCATTGCCCGCGGCCTGTTCGCGCCCGCGCGCATTGAGCGGAATATCGGTCCGGCCCTGATAGCGTTTCTCGCGATTCCAGTCGGTCTCGCCGTGCCGGATCATGTAGAACGGCGGGTGTGTCTTCGTCGTCATTGCGAAGCCGTCGTTTCAGGAAAGGGAAGGGTATCAGTCCTTCGTGATGTCGGGCGCGTCGACCGCCTTCATGCCGACGACATGATAGCCGGAATCGACGTGATGCACCTCGCCGGTCACGGAGCGCGACAGGTCGGAGAGGAGATAGAGCGCGGAATCGCCGACATCCTCGATCGTCACCGTCTTGCGCATCGGCGAATTGTATTCGTTCCAGCGCAGGATGTAGCGGAAATCGCCGACGCCCGACGCCGCGAGCGTCTTGATCGGTCCGGCCGACAACGCGTTGACGCGGATGCCGTTCTGGCCGAGATCGGCGGCGAGATAGCGCACGCTGGCCTCGAGCGCAGCCTTGGCGACGCCCATGACATTGTAGTGCGGCATGACCTTCTCTGCGCCGTAATAGGTCAGCGTCAGGATCGAGCCGCCATTCGACATCAGCGGTTCGGCGCGCTTGGCGACCGAGGTCAGCGAAAAGACGGAGATGTCCATCGTCCGGCCGAAATTCTCGCGCGTCGTGTCGACATAGCGGCCGGTGAGTTCGTCCTTGTTGGAAAAGGCGACGGCGTGCACGACGAAATCGAGCCGGCCCCAGGTCTTTTCCAGATGCGCGAAAGCCGCCTCGATCGTGTCCGGCTCGGTCACGTCGAGATGGCCGCAGACGATGGCGTTCAGTTCGGCGGCGAGCGGCTCGACACGCTTCTTCAGGGCGTCGCCCTGATAGGTGAAGGCCAGTTCGGCGCCCTGTTCGGCGCAGGATTTCGCGATGCCCCAGGCGATCGACTTGTTATTCGCAAGGCCAATGATGAGGCCCCGCTTGCCTTTCATGAGGCCCGAACCTGTGGTCATGATTGTCATCCCGCAAAGAGTCTTGTCTTTATCGGGCGAGCATATCGCACAGCATTTTCAGTCCATCAAGCTAGAAGGCGTTGACGCGCACAAGCGGGAGGTCAGACCTCGGTCTTGCGGAAAAGTGCTTCCAGCGCCTCGCGATTTTCATCCGGGAGCTGAATATGCAGCACCGCCAGAAGGTCGCCATGGCCCGATTTCGCGCCCGGCAGGCCCTTGCCCTTGAGGCGCAATGTCTGCCCCGACGAGGTCCATGCGGGGACCGTCAGCGCGACCTTCTTGCCGTCGGGCGTCGTCAGGGGCAGTTTGCCGCCGACGATCGCGGTTTCCAGCGGAACGTCGACATCCATGACGATATTGGCGCCGTCGACGCGCATGCCGTCGGCTTCGCGGAAACGGATCTTCGCCAGAACGTCGCCGCGATGGCCGGCCGGACCGGCGAGCCCCTGGCCCTTGAGCCGGATGACCTGTCCCTCGACCGCGCCGTCCGGTATGGAGACCGCGACCGCCCGCCCGTCGGGCAGCGTCAGCCGCGCCTTGCGGTCGCCCATCAGGTCGCCGACCGTCACGGAAAGATCGGCCTCGATATCCTTGCCCTTCGGCGGCTGCGCCTTGGCCTGGCGCGGGCCGGCGCCGCCGGCCCCGGCGAAACCGGAGGCGAACGGACCGGAGGAGCGGCGCCCGCCGCCTCCGCCGAATGCCGAGCCGAACAGTTCGGAGAGGATGTCCTCTGCCGCGCCCTGATTGCCGCCCCGGAACTCGAAACCGCCCTGGCCGCCGCGCGCGGCGAAACCGTCATAGGCGGTGTGAGCATTGCCGCCGCCGCGGAAGCCATGGAAGGCCTCGCGCCCTTCGGCGTCGATCTCGCCGCGGTCGAACTGCTTGCGTTTGGTCTCGTCGCCGACGATCTCGTAGGCGCTCGAAATCTCCGAGAAGCGCTCCTGCGCCTTCGGGTCGTCCTTGTTGGCGTCCGGGTGGTACTTCTTGGCGAGTTTCCGGAACGCGGATTTTATTTCGGAAGCGCTGGCCGTCTTGGCGACGCCGAGCACTGCATACGGGTCTCTCATGGCACTCTTGCGCTGTTGCAACTGAAGTTACGGAAGATATGGCGATGAAGTATCGCAGATTCCAGATGTGACCGCCGATTTGTCAGCTTTTCGGGCGGCTTAGCCGGCATTCTCGCCCGAACCGGCCGGCGCCAGCATGCGCGTCCACCATCCGGTGCGGCGGTCGAGACAGAGATCGCCCCGGTAAAGCGTGACGCCGTCATAGGATTCGCGCGTGGCGTCGAAGCTGCGGCAAACCTGGCCGGAGACCTTGCGTTGCCGGATGCCGGTAATCGTGCCCTTCGAGCCGGTCGACTGGTTGGCCCATTGGACGGCGCCGCCCTGCTCGTTCAGATTGGCGGAGGTGACGGCGTTGCGGATCGTGTCCTCGTCGAGGAGCCGGTCGCGCGCCGCGCCCTCGGCGTCTTCTGCGGGCCGGAACGGGTCGCTGGCAAGTGGCGCGTCGGCGTCGACAATGGCGATGGCACCGACGGCGGTTTCGTCTAGGCCGCGGCCCGTCATGCTGCACCCGGCAAGCGTCGCGACGGCGGCAAACAAGGCAGCGGCCTTGAACGCTTGCGCGAAACCTCCAATTGTGTGCAACTCGAAACGCATCAAACGACCATCGCCCATACGCGGCAGATGCCGCATTTCCCGGACAGGATTATGACGCCGGCAGAGTTAACAAATACTGACTTCACCACCCGCGAGGATCCCTTCGCCCTGTTCGCGGACTGGCTGGGCGAGGCGGAGAAATCCGAGATCAACGATCCGACCGCGCTGTCGCTGGCGACGGTGGACGAGGACGGCCTGCCCAATGTGCGCATGGTGCTGTTGAAGGAATTCGATGAACGCGGGTTCGTCTTCTACACGAATTTCGAAAGCCAGAAGGGGACCGAGATCCTCGCCACGAAAAAGGCGGCGATGTGCTTCCACTGGAAATCGTTGCGCCGGCAGGTGCGGGTGAGGGGACCGGTCTCGATCGTCAGCGACGCCGAGGCCGACGACTATTACGCTTCGCGCGCGCGCGGCAGCCGCATCGGCGCATGGGCGTCGAAACAGTCGCGGCCGCTCGAAAGCCGTTTCGCGCTGGAAAAGGAAGTGGCGAAATACACGGCGAAATTTCCGGTCGGCGAGATCCCACGGCCGCCCTACTGGTCGGGTTTCCGCATTGCGCCGGTCTATATCGAGTTCTGGAAGGACGGCGCCTTTCGCCTGCATGACCGCATCATCTTCCGCCGCGCGGAAGAGGGCGAGGCATGGACGAAGACGCGGTTTTATCCCTGACCGCCCTGGAAAACGGGCGAGGAAATCGCGGCTTGCGGGAGAGCTGAGGAAAAATACGCGTGCAGCCTAGGGAAATTGTAAGGCTGGGGAGAGCCCATCTGTATTCCTGGCTGCGGCTGGGGCCGGACCTGCGGGAAACGCGCACGCTCGTTTTTCGCAAGCACAAGATTGCGTACATCCCGATCCCGAAGGCTGCCTGCTCCTCGATCAAATATGCCCTTCGCCCCCTTACCGAGACATCCTCGCAGTCCGCACCTGGAATCCATTCATTCCCGGGATTTGAGGTGAGGCGGTTTGACGAAATCGCAAACGAACTCGATGGTGACTGGCTGGTTTTCACCGTTGTTCGTCATCCCGTGGACCGCATCCAGTCGGCTTGGCGAGACAAGATGCGCAGCGAAGAGAAGATTACATCATGGATGAAGCTGCATGCCCTGAGGCCCGGGGACAGCTTCGATCGATTTGTACACATCATTTCGCTGTGGCCGACAATCACTCTCGATGAACACGTGATGCCGCAATCCATGCTTCTTCATCACGTTCGGGAGTTGCCCATCAGGGTCTATCGGTTTGAAGATCTGGATAATGTCTGGCCGGAGTTGTCCGCAGAGATCACTAAGAGGAGCGGGGTCGAGGTTGGCCCGCTTGCGAAAATGAACTCGACCGAACCGTCCGTGCCAGAAATGAGCACGCGAACCGAGGCCAGATTGAAGCGACTATATGAAGAGGATTTCGCGCGCTTTGGATATGGCGCGTAATCCGCTGCATTGAGGCCTCAAGCGATAGCTTAGGTCCTTTATTTCAGAGGGATTTCAGAGAACGAATCGCGATAAACGTGGTTGAGGCAGCTTAGATAAATACGTTTGAACAACGATAGCTTGCCCCGGAAGAAATATGATTTCCGGATGTCCCATTTTTCGCCCCTCAATGGATCGATCTCAATGGAACGTTTCGAGCCCGAACTCGGGTAAAGGGTGAATTCACTGAAGTAGATTTCACGATTGTGAACAAAGACATCTATGCGAACGAAATCCATGTCGCCGGCTAGTTGGCGCCCAACTTCCAGGATTCTGTCGATCATGTCCCAGTCGCGTGGCTCGTAATTGCGATGCCAGCCTTTTTCCTCGATCTCGATAGGACGCAGGTCAGAGTGGTATTGTAGAAGCGCGGGATTTTCCCAACGGTCATGGATTACCCTTATCTGGGAGAGTTCTCCGTTGGAAAAGAACATCTTGTAGTCATCGGGCGATCTGCCTTCCTCGTCGAGTAGCAAACGTTCGGCAAAAAGCCGGTTTTCTATTCCGAGATATGACCATTCGCCGGATTCGGGGTCGAAATAGCGCTGTCGTGCAAATCCGTGCATGGTCTCGGTCAGTCTGCTTTTCGTTTCGGGGGTCGCGTCGTTGACAATGAAATACCAGCCGCTGCCGGTGTTGAATTTCACGATGCAGGGCTTTTCGATCTCATCGATCGGAAAGTCATCGATGCTTTCGCCTTCCCATAAAATATCCGTCACTTTGACCTGCGGCGCGCGGTCGAGCGCTATTTTCCTCGCGGTCAACTTGTCGGTCATCTCGACAAATATAGGCTCGTGATCAAAAAGTTTTCGCCAAAGAATTTTGTCGTAATATACTTTGGGAAAGATGGCATTTGCGCGCCTCTCGCTCTTTTTGCAATGTCTTTTATAGACTTTTCGATAGCGAGTAAAAATATAGAATGACAAAATGGAAAATATGATGTCGCATTTCGCTTGAACGAAGGCCCCCTTGATGTTTCGCATGAACTTCCCGTAGATCGCACGAATTCTTGGCATAGTAAGTTCTGATTTATTGCCATGGCCTGGCGCGGCTATCAACTTCTTCGGGCGGCTTCCCGCCGAAAGAATGGCAACTGCGACAAATTTCGAATAATAAATGCTGGAGATCGCAAAAAAGCAGAATTGTCAATTTGAAATTATTTTATCTCTTTGTAGAAATTTTTCTGCTTCGTTGTAATATTTTCAATATATAAATTTAGTGCTGTTGAATTGTCTCCGCTCGAATTTTTAATATTATCGATATGATATTTCAAATTATCCGATACCATTTTTTCAAACTCATCAGCGATGAGGTCGAATTGCCCCATTTCTGTAAAGTGGGCTTTTAAAATTCCGAAAACCTTAAAATAGTCATCGATGTGCTTTTCGCTCATCGAATTCGTGGTGGAATGTGGATGCTGTCTGTAATTATACAGGGCGTTCTCGATTATTCTGATGCGCTTCGCGAATGATAACACGCGGGGCGTTGTCGCAAGATCCTGATAATAGAGGCCGGACGGGAACCTGATATCATTGTCAATGAAGAGGCTCTTTCTCCAGATCTTGCCCCAGAAACTCGACTTGATCAGCCCGAAATAGTTCCGAAAAGATCCGTGATCCAGGACGACGGTTTCGTTTCCGAACCTCTTCGTGGCGATCTTCTTTCCCGTTTCCGCGCAAAGCCGAAAACCGCACGCCACGATGTCGAAATCGCCCGAGGTAATTTCCCTGTAAAGGATGCGGATCGCGTCGCGATCGATGAAGTCATCTCCGTCCAGGCAGACCAGGTAGGATCCTGTCGCCTGCTCGATGCCCGTATTCCAGGCCGCAGCGACGCCCTTGTTCGCTTCGTGCCGGATGATACGGAAGCGCGGATCGCCGGATATCGCGGCCTGCAGCCTGTCGTAGCTCCGGTCCGTCGAGCAGTCTTCTATGCAAAGCGCCTCGAAGCTTCGGAAGGATTGCCTCCTGAGCGACCTGACCGCCTGTTCGATGTATTTTTCGTTGTTGTAGATTGTCAGGATAACCGTGACGTCGGGGCTGCTGTCGGCGGCTCTGCGGCGCAGGAATTTCATGTCAGCCCCCGGATGGCCTTGTTTCCGAATTGGATCGGGATCCCGGAACGTCTCATGAAAGGGGCCGGGAGGAACGGTATTCGCGAGCCAGGAAGTATTTCGAATTGTCGTAGAGGTTCGAGAAGAAGTGTATGGCGTTGCATAACAGCTTCCAAAGCCTTTCCTCTTCCTTGAACCGGGTTCTCTGAAGGGAACGATTGGGTTCGATGGTGCTGCGTGAATTGGGATCGTGGATTACCAGGTCCTCGCTGCAGTCGAACACCCGTATCCTGTTGCGGGAGCGAAACCGGAACTCGACATCGATGGGTGACTGGAATTCCTCACGGGACGTGTCTAGCCTTTCGGCGACCTCCCTTCTGATCGCATAGGCAAAGGTCCCGGAGGTCGCGCTGAAGGAAGCCGTCAGCTCAAGTCCTTCTCCGACCGGTCTCCTGAAGAGCGGGCGGCGTTTCTTCTTCCGATACAGCTTGACGATGTCCCACCCGTCCATGCGTTCCAGGGCGTTCGCGATCGGGGTGAGATCGCCCATGACGACGACATCATCCTCGAAAATGAAGGCGAAGTCCGCCGTTTCCTTGCCGAGTTCGCGCCACGCCTTCTTGTGGCTCAGCCAGCAGCCCAACTCGCCTTTCGACATCAGGCGTCTGCTTTTGCGGCAGTTGACGCGTCGGCCCACGAGCTTGTTGAATGTGTCGTCAGAAATGCCCCGGCCGTCGACAGCTTCAACGATTGTCGCGTATGAGCCGAAACCGGAGAGCCTGTCGAGAATTGCCTTGGCGCGGTCTTCACGATCTTTCATCGTGATAATGAACGAACGGTATTTGGCCATTTCGGGCTCTCGCGAGCCAATCCTCCCATCAAAATCAGCCGCATGCGTATTTACTATATCAACCTAGACAAGCACACAAAACGCCGCACCTTCATGGAAAGGCAATTCGTTGAGCACGGGATCAGCGCGCAAAGAGTGCCGGCGGTCGAGGGGGTAGCGCTTCCTTCGGAAGCATTGGGGCGTTTCAAGATAGCCCATGATGTTCGTTTCCCCATGGGCCCCGGCGAAGTCGGGTGTTTCCTGAGCCATGTCCAATGCTGGACGTCATTGCAGGAAACCGGAGAGACACATGCGCTCGTCATGGAGGATGACGTCATTTTCGGCGCCTCGCTGGCCCGACTTCTGGACGGCGTGGACTGGGAAGGGCTGGACGCCGATATCGTGAAGCTCGAGACGAATTTCGCGCGGACCCGAATGGAGAAGGCTCCCGTTCTCGAAATCGATGGAAGAGGCATTCGCCTGTTGACCGGAAAGCATGCGAGCACCGGCGCATACGTCATAAACAGGCGCGTGATCGAGAAACTCAAGAGCTATTCAGAGCAAATAAACCTTCCGATCGACCAGTTCCTGTTCAATCCGGACTTTCCCGTGTTTCACGAGATGCGTGTCCTGCAGTTCGACCCGGCCCCGATTGTCCAGTTCAGCATCTTGTATCCCGACGACACGACGGATGAAATCTCGAGCACTCTGGATTCGGAAAGGGAAGTGTTCAAACGCGACATCGAAGGCTTCTTCGAGCGCCGACTAGTGAAGCCGTTCCGCAAGCTTGCGAAAACGGCCAGGCGAGGCCTTCGCTCGCTCGGCGGCGATCAAGTCGAAAAGCGTATCAAATACGAGCCGTGAAACACTGAACGCCTGATCTTCTGGCCGGCCTCTTCTGCCACAAGCGGCCTCCTGTTCCGGCTCGCGGACGGTCTCACGGCGGCAATGTCTCGTTAGCCTGCGGACGCAGCACAGGGGCAATCGAGTGGTTGGCGGTTGCGAGTACTGCGAAATGTTGCAGGCGAACGATCGCTTAATCGAATAGAATTTTAACAATATATACGCAGTAATACCGTCTTGAATGTATTGCGCGCGCCATGACGGTCGCGCCTGACACGGGCATGACGCCTCCGACCGGTCCGGGAGGACATCATGCGCATCAAACACAAGCTTCCGCTTGCAGCCCTCGCCCTGACGCTCTTCGCCGTGGGCGCGACGTCGATCGCCGCGACCACCGTCGCCGGCAAGAAGGCCGAGGAGATCTATTTCGAGGATCTGTCCGCCGTCGCGGATGGCCGCCGCAACGAACTCGATCTCTATCTGAAGAACCTGAAGCTGGACCTGCTGTCGCTCGCGTCGCGGCCCGACACCGCGGACGCCCTGAAGGGATTCCAGGCGGGTTGGTCGGAGATCGGCGACGAAGCGGGCGGGGAGCTCCAGTACCGCTATATCGAGGACAATCCCTACGACGCCGGCGAGAAGGCGCTGATGGACATGGCGATGGAGGGCGACGGCTACGACATCGCCCACTCGACCTATCACGGCCGCTTCCGCGAGCATCTCGCCTCGCGCGGCTATTCCGACATCTTCCTGTTCGATCCCGAGGGCAATCTTGTCTATTCGGTCCTCAAGGAGCCGGATTACGCGACCAACTTCGTCGACGGCGACTACGCGTCGTCCGGGCTGAGCGAAGCGTTCAGGGGCGCGATGGACGCCCCGACGAGCGAGGTCGCCTCCTTTGCCGATTTCGAGGCCTATGCGCCTTCGAACGGCACGGCCGCCTCCTTCATGGCGGCGCCGGTCTTCGACGGGCTCGACAAGATCGGCGCGGTCGCGGTGCAAGTGCCGCTGGACCAGGTGAAGGCAATCCTGTCGAACAGGCATGGTCTCGGACAGACCGGCGAGACGATCCTCGTCAACCGGGACGGCGCGCTGGTCTCGGATTCGCCGAGGACGGAGGCCGACGACACGCTGACGACAAAGGTCTCCGCCCCGGTCATCGCCGGTGCGCTGAAGGGCGAAGAGGGCAAGGGGTTCATCTCGGGCTATCGCGACATCGAAACGGTCGCGGTGGCGGTCCCGCTGCAGTTCGAGACGGTCGGCTGGGCCGTCGCCTCGGTGGTGGACCGTGCCGAGGTGCGCGGCATTGCCGGCGAAATCCGCAACAACGTGCTGGCCGTCGCCGCCGTGCTGACGCTGATCGCGATCGCAGCGAGCCTGTTCTTCTCGCGCGGGCTGACGCGTCCGATCGGCGCGCTCGTCGAGGACATGAAGCGGCTGGCCGGCGGCGACACCGGCGTCGAGATCGCCAATGCCGACCGCAATGACGAGATCGGCGACATGGCGCAGTCGGTCGTCGTTTTCCGCGACGCGGCGCTCGAGAACATCCGCCTAGAAGAGGAAGCCGTCGAAGGCCGCAAGCTGACGGCGGAAGAGGCGCGCAAGCGCGCCGAGGAACGCGCGCATCTGCAGCAGGAGCAGGAAACGGCCCTGACGGCGCTGTCCGATTCGCTGGCGCTGCTGGCGCAGGGCGATCTTGAACACCGGCTTCCGGACGACCTTCCGGAAAGTTTCCGGCCGATGGTCGCCAATTACAATGAAGCGGTCGAGCAGTTGCGCCAGACTCTGGCGCAGGCGCGCAGCATTTCCGGCACCCTCAACGATGTCGCCGAGCAACTGACCGACTCCTCGCAGAAACTTGCCGGCCGCACCGAAGAACAGGCCGCCGGCCTGACCGAGACCGCAGCGTCGGTGCAGCATCTGGCCGACAGTATCCGCCAGACGGCTGGCAGTTCGCGGTCCGCTCTGGAGATGGTGGGCCAGACGCGCGAGGAGGCCGAAGGCTCACGCGCGGTGATGAAAAACGCCGTCGCCGCCATGGAAGGCATCGACCAGTCGTCGCAGAAGATCTCGTCGATCATCGGCGTGATCAACGAGATCGCCTTCCAGACCAACTTGCTGGCGCTCAATGCGGGCGTCGAGGCGGCGCGCGCGGGCGAGGCCGGCAAGGGTTTTGCCGTGGTCGCCACCGAAGTGCGCGAGCTGGCCCAGCGCTGTTCGACCGCCGCCGGCGAGATCGGCCAGTTGATCAACGAGAGCGCCGGCCAGGTGCGCCAGGGCGTCGATCACGTCGGCAACACCGACAAGGCGCTCGACGCCATCATTGCAAGCGTCGGCGAAGTCGCCGCGTTGTTCAGCCAGATCGCAAACGCGACCGAGGAACAGGACAGCAGCCTCAAGGAAGTGTCCGACGCCGTTTCCAGCCTCGACAGGATCACCCAGGAGAACTCCCGCATGGCGGAGTTGAACAGTGTCGAGATCGACAGGCTGCGCGACCAGGTGTCGACGCTTTCGGGCCGGATCCGGACATTCAAGACCCGCGACGTCGAGCCGGGCGTCGATTTCGGGTCCTATGACCGCCGCGACGATTCCGGCGATGACATGCAGGCCGAGGTCGCCTGACCGGCGAGAGGGACTTGTTTCAGGCGGGCTTGAGGATTTCCTCGACGAAGGCCGGCACGATTTCGGTTGCAGGACCCTGCCGGTGGCTGTCGAAGAGGACCGTGCCGTCGGAGGGCTGCAGGTTGAGTTCCAGCGTCTCCGCGCCGGCATTGGCGGCGATCTCGACGAAGCCGGCGGCGGGATAGACCGCGCCGCTGGTGCCGATCGCCACGAACAGATCGCATGTGTCGAGCGTCCGCATGATCTCCTCCATGCGATAGGGCATCTCGCCGAACCAGACGATATCAGGGCGCATATGGCCGGCCGCGCCGCATGAAGGGCAGGCCGTTTCGGCCGAAAGGTCCTCGTCCCACGGCATGCGGGCGTCGCAGGCGCGGCACCATGCCTGGCGCAGCTCGCCATGCATGTGAACGACGTCGCGGGAGCCGCCGCGCTCATGCAGGTCGTCGACATTCTGCGTGACCAACATGAAATCGCGGCCCAGCGCTTTCTCGAGCCGGGCAAGCGCCATGTGCGCCGCATTGGGCTCCACCTCGCGCAATTGCGCGCGGCGCGCATTGTAGAAGCCCTGCACCAGTTCCGGATCGGCGGCGAAGGCTTCCGGCGTCGCCAGCTTCATCGGATCCATCTTCATCCAGACGCCGTCCGGATCGCGGAACGTGGACAATCCGCTTTCGGCGGATATCCCGGCGCCGGTGAGGACCACGATTCTCATGCGCCGTTTTCCCCCGTTCCTAGCTCTTCAAACGGTAGCCCGTCCGGAAAATCCACCAGACCACCGACATGCATATGACAAGGAAGAGGCTGATCATCGCAAGACTGATGCCGACGGAAACGTCGGAAATCTCGTAGAAGCTCCACCGGAATCCGCTGATCAGGTAGAGAACCGGGTTGAACAGCGTCACCTTCTGCCAGAACTCCGGCAGCATCGAGATCGAGTAGAAACTGCCGCCGAGAAAGACCAGCGGCGTGATGACCAGGAGCGGCACGATCTGCAGCTTCTCGAAACTGTCCGCCCAGATGCCGATGATGAAGCCGAGCAGCGAGAAGGTGATCGCCGTGAGCAGCAGGAAGGCTATCATTGCGACAGGATGGGCGATGCGCAGGTCGACGAAAAAGGAGGCGGTGCCGAGGATGATGAGGCCGAGAATGGTCGACTTGGTCGCCGCCGCCCCGACATAGCCCAGCACGATCTCGAAATAGGAGATCGGCGCCGACAGGATCTCGTAGATCGTACCGACGAATTTCGGGAAATAGATGCCGAAGGCCGCGTTGGAGACGCTCTGGGTGAGCAGGTTCAGCATGATGACGCCGGGAACGAGAAACGCGCCGTAGGAGACGCCCTCGACCTCGGTGATGCGCGAGCCGATGGCCGCGCCGAAGACGATGAAATAAAGCGAGGTCGAGACGACCGGCGACACGACGCCCTGGAAGAGCGTGCGGAACCAGCGCGACATCTCGTAGTGGTAGATTGCCCAGACACCCATCGGATTCATGCGTTTTCCTCCACCAGGGAGACGAAAATGTCCTCGAGCGAACTCTGCCGTGTATCGAGGTCGGAAAAGCGGATGCCCTCATCGGCCAGCGTCGTCAGCAGCCGGGTGATCCCGGTGCGCTCGTTCGAGGTCGAGAAGGAATATGTGAGCTGCCGTCCGTCCTCGGACAGCGTCAGATTGTAGTCCGAGACGCTTTGCGGTATGGCGCCGAGCGGTTCGCCGAGCGTCAGCGTGATATCCTTCTTGCCAAGCTTGCGCATCAGTTCGGCCTTGTGCTCGATAACGATGATCTCGCCCTTGTTGATGACCGCAATGCGGTCGGCCATCTCCTCGGCCTCCTCGATATAGTGGGTCGTCAGGATGATGGTGACGCCGTTCTCGCGCAGTTTGCGGACCGTCTTCCACATGTCCTTGCGCAGGCTGACATCGACCCCGGCTGACGGCTCGTCGAGGAACAGGATGTCGGGCTCGTGCGACAACGCCTTGGCGATCAGCAGTCGGCGCTTCATGCCGCCGGACAGGGTGCCGACCTTCTCATCGCGCTTTTCCCAAAGCGACAATTCCTTCAGCACCCACTCGATATAGTCAGGCTTCGGCCGCTTGCCGAAAAGGCCGCGCGAATAGGAGACGGTCGCATGGACCGTCTCGAACTGGTCGGTGGTCAGTTCCTGCGGCACGAGGCCGATGCGCGACCGCGTTTTGCGATAGTCGCGCACAATGTCTGCGCCGTCGACGGTCACGGTGCCGGAGGTTGCGCGGGCGATGCCGCAGATGATCGAGATCATCGTCGTCTTGCCGGCCCCGTTCGGGCCGAGCAGGGCGATGATCTCGCCCTTTTCGATGGTCATCGAGACGCCCTTGAGCGCCTGGAAGCCGCCGTCATAGGTCTTGGCGAGATTGTCGATGGAAATGAGGGATGTCATGACATGAGGGGCCGGTTCGTCGGGGAGACGGCTTACATAGGGCCTCGACAATCGATTTAAACCGCCGGCGCGCGATCGGCCCGAAGACTCCTGACAATTGCAACACCGGCGGTAAGTCTGCAAAGAACGGGTCTGACCGCTATACGGGGGGAAAATGGATATCGACCGCTATTATCGACGCATCGGCATTGACAAACCGTCGCCCGACGCGGCCGGCCTGCGTCGCCTCCAGTCCGCGCAGATGAACGCCGTGACCTTCGAGAATATCGATCCGCTGCTCGGCATCGTGCCCGACGTGTCGCTGGAAGGCATTTTCGACAAGATCGTCGGCAGCGGCCGCGGCGGCTACTGTTTTGAACTGAACACGCTGTTCGGCGCGGCGCTGAAGGCGACCGGCTTCGAGGCGAGCCGCGTCATGGCGCGGGTGCGCAACGGTGCGCCGCAGGGCGCCAATCGCAGCCATCTCGCCTGGATCGTCACGGTCGGCGGCGAGGAATGGCTGGCCGACACTGGTTTCGGGGGCTCGGGAACCTCGATCCCGCTGCCGATCGCGTCGCGGGAGGTGCAGCAAGCGCCGACCGGCCGCTACCGCTTCACCGAGGACACGGCAGCGGGCGAACTGGTCCTTGAGCGGGAAACGCCCGACGGCTGGTATTCGCTGTTCGGTTTCGACCGCGTGCCGGTGCGCGACGCCGATATCGAGGCGGCCAATTTCGTCACCGCGCGCTGGGAAAAAGCGCCGTTCCCGTCCAACCTGATGCTGAGCCGCCATACCGGGGAAGGCCGCATCAGCCTGCTGAATACGGCGCTGCGCATCGAAAGCGCAGACGGCGTGACGAAACGGACGATCACTTCGCCCGACGAGATGCAGGCGGTGCTTTCCGGGGACTTCGCGCTGCCGGTCGATGCAGCGCTCGCGGCGGAGATCTGGCGGCGGCTGGAGGCCTGTGGCCGGATCGAACGGCTAGCGGGCTGAACTTGCCGGTTGAACCGGCCTGCTTCGCTCCATAGGTGATACGGGCGCAGGCGGACTGGTCCGCCCGCGATCCAGCTGGCGCTCCATGATCCCGATTTCCGTCCTCGACCTTTCCCCGATCCCCGAAGGCTTCAGCGCCGCCGACGCGCTCGCCAATACGCTTGATCTCGCGCGTCACGCAGAGGGCTGGGGGTATCGGCGCTTCTGGCTGGCCGAGCATCACAATTCACCCGGCATCGCCAGCGCCGCGATTTCGGTGCTGATCGGCCATGTCGCCGGCGGCACGAAGACGATCCGCGTCGGCGCCGGCGGCGTCATGCTGCCCAACCACGCGCCGCTGGTCATCGCCGAGCAGTTTGGCACGTTGGCGACGCTTTATCCCGGCCGGATCGATCTCGGTCTTGGCCGCGCGCCGGGAACCGACATGGCGACGGCGCGCGCCCTGCGCCGCGGCCTCGATCAGCATGACGGATTTCCCAACGATGTCGTCGAACTGCTCGGCTATTTCGAGGACGAGCCGGAGGAGGGCGCGCGGGTTCGCGCCATTCCCGGCGTCGGTACGCATGTGCCGGTCTGGATTCTCGGATCGAGCCTCTATGGCGCGCAACTCGCCGCCCATCTCGGCCTGCCCTATGCCTTCGCCTCGCATTTCGCGCCGGGCGCGCTGGAACAGGCCGTCGAGATCTACCGCCGGACCTTCCGCCCGTCGCCATGGCTCGAAAAGCCGTATTTCATGCTGGCGGTGAATGTCTTCGCCGCGCCGACGGACGAGGAGGGACGTTATCTGCGCACCACGATGCAGCTCGGTTTTGCGCGGTTGAGAACCGGCATGCCGGGCCAGTTGCCGCGCCCGGTCGACGATCTCGACGCGCATATCTCGCCGGAAATCCGGCCGATGGTCGACGAGGCGTTGCGCATCTCTGCGGTCGGATCGCCCGACAGCGTACGCGCCGCGCTCAACGAATTCATCGCGCGATACGAACCGGACGAAGTGATCCTGACCGGCCAGATCCACGATCACGCGGCCCGGCTGCGCTCCTTCGAGATCGCCGCGGACGTGCTCGGCGCGCTGCCGGCGAAAGCTTGACCCGGGTCAATTCCCATCGGCGCGCGACGATGCTACTGATTTTCTGCAACCACTGACCAAGGCGGACAAAATGGCGTTCGAAGGACTGATCACGCGGCTCAACATGCTGTTCAACGATATGGAAAACCAGCCGGAGGACGACCATGAACTGCTCGAACAGATCCATCTCGAACTGATGCAGATGAAGGCGACCGGCCAGCCCATGCCGCAGGACCTCGTCGATCTGGAAGAACGCCTGACCGCCGAATTCGAGAAGCGCGGACGCACGCCTCCGCCCGTTTCCGGCGCCTGAGTATTAGCGGGGGGAGTCGGGAGGCATGGTGAAGGACTTCACCGAACCCGGCGACATCAAGGCCTTCGGCCGCCTGCAGGACAGGCTGGGCGATATCTATCGCACCGTCTTTCCCGATCCGCTTCTGCCGCGCACAGTGCTGATCGTCCCGAGCCTGTCGCTCGACACGGAAGTTCTCGCCCGCATCGACGGCGTGCGCCATTACGAGGAGCGGATGCTGTGCCTGCTGCTGCTGCTGCGCATGCCGGAAACGCGCGTGATCTACGTCACCAGCGGGCCGATCGACGAGGCGACGGTCGATTATTACCTGCATCTCCTCGAAGGGATCCCGCACCGCCACGCCCGCGAGCGTCTGACGCTTCTAAACTGCCAGGATATGTCGGACAGGGCGCTGACGGAAAAGATCCTCGAACGGCCGCGGCTGATGAAGCGCATCATAGCTGCGATCGGCGACAAGTCGGCGTCGCACATGGTCTGCTACACGGTCTCGGAGATCGAACGACGACTGGCGCTGGAACTCGACCTGCCGATCTATGGCTGCGATCCGGAGCTCCTGCCGCTCGGCTCGAAAAGCGGCGGGCGCAAGATCTTCCGCGAGGCCGGCGTGCTGATGCCCGACGGTTTCGAGGATCTGGCAAACGAGAAGGACATCATCGCGTCGCTCGCCGAACTGAAACGGCGCAATCCGCAACTGCGCCGCGCTGTCGTCAAATACAATGAGGGTTTCTCGGGCGAGGGCAACGCCACCTTCCAGTTCGAAGGCTGTCCCGAAACCGGTCTGGAAGCGTGGGTCTCCGAGCATCTGCCGAAGATGGAATTCGGCGCGCACGATCTCGACTGGGACATCTACCGCGAAAAATTCGCCGAGATGGGCGGCATCGTCGAGGCGTTCGTCGACGGCCGGAACAAGCGCTCGCCCTCGGCGCAATATCGCATCGATCCGGCCGGCCATGTCGAGGCGATCTCGACGCATGACCAGGTGCTGGGCGGGTTGACCGACCAGGAGTTCCTCGGCGCGCTGTTTCCCGCCGACGAGGCCTACCGGCTCGAGGTGCAGGCCGAGGGGATGAAGGCGGCGAAGGCGCTGGCCGAGAAAGGCGTGCTCGGGCGCTTCGCCGTCGATTTCATCTCGGTGCCGGAAGAGGCGGGCTGGAAGCACTACGCCATCGAGATCAACCTTCGGAAGGGCGGCACGACGCATCCCTTCATCATGCTGCAATACCTCACCGACGGCATCTACGATTCCGCCACCGGCCAGTTCAACACGCCGCAGGGCGAGCAGCGCTGCTACTACGCAACCGACAATCTCGCTTCCGACTGTTATCGCGGTTTGTTGCCGGAGGACCTGATCGACATCGCGGTGCGCAACGGCATTCATTTCCACGGCGCGACGCAGACCGGCGTGGTGTTCCATCTGATCGGCGCGCTTTCGGAGTTCGGCAAGCTTGGCGCGGTCTGTGTCGGCCGGACCAAGGAGGATGCGGAAGAACTCTATCGCGCCATGGTGGCCATCCTCGATCGCGAGTGCGGCAAAGATTGACCGCAACAAAAAGGCCGCGGGATTTCCGCGGCCTTTCTCTTCCTATCGAGGCTCGCTTCGCAGCCCCTTCCAGATCGCCCAGCACATGGCGAGCAGGACGAGCGTGAAGGGCAGCCCTGTCGATATGACCATGGCCTGCAGCGCCGTCAGTCCGCCGCCGAGCAGCAGCACGATGGCGACCAGACCCTCGAAGGAGGCCCAGAAGACGCGCTGCGGCACCGGTGCGTCGACCTTGCCGCCGGCGGTGATCGTGTCGATCACCAGCGAGCCGGAGTCCGACGAGGTGACGAAGAAGACGATCACCAGGACGACGCCAATGAAGGAGGTGATCGCCGACAGCGGCAGACCTTCCAGCATCGCGAAGAGCGACAGTTCCGGCGAATAGCTGTCGATGACGTTCGCCTTCACCGCGCTGGTCGTCGGATCCGACAGGACCTGGTCGATCGCCGTGCCGCCGAACACCGCCATCCACATGACGCAGACCAGCGACGGGATCAGCAGCACGCAGATGATGAATTCGCGCACCGTGCGGCCCCGCGACACGCGGGCGATGAACATGCCGACAAAGGGCGACCAGGAAATCCACCAGGCCCAGTAGAACGACGTCCAGCCCTGCATGTAGCCGGTATCCTCGCGCCCGAACGGATTTGACAGCGCCGGCAGGTCGACGATGTAGCCGACGAGGCCCTTGCCGAAATCGCTGATGATCGTCGCGGTCGGACCGACGAAGAAGACGAAGAGCAGCAGCAGCGCCGCGATCGCCATGTTGATCTCGCTGAGCACCTTGACGCCGCCGTCGAGGCCGCGGACCACGGACACCAGGGCGATGGACGTGATGCCGATGATCAGGATGACTTGCACGGTCAGGTTGTTCGGAATGCCGAACACATGCTCGAGACCGGCATTGGCCTGCTGCGCGCCGATCCCGAGCGACGTCGTCAGGCCGAACAGGGTCGCGAACACCGCGAGGATGTCGATGACATGTCCCCACCAGCCCCAGACGCGTTCGCCGAGGATCGGGTAGAAGGCCGAGCGCACGGAGAGCGGAAGGCCCTTGTTGTAGCTGAACAGCGCGAGCGCCAGCGCCAGCACCGCGTAGATCGCCCAGGGGTGCAGGCCCCAGTGATAGATCGTCGCCGCGAGACCCATCTGCCGGGCCGCCTCGACATTTTCCGGGATGAGCACGCCGTCGGCGTCAAACGGCGACGGTGTGCCGAGCGGCGCGGAGATCGCCATATGGTATACCGGTTCGAGTACGCCGAAGAACATCAGCCCGATGCCCATGCCGGCGGCGAACAACATCGCAAACCAGCCCATATAGCTGTAGTCGGGCGTCGCATCCTTTCCGCCGAGCCGGATCGATCCGTAGGGCGTGAAGATCAGCGCCACCGTGAAAATGACGAAGACGTTGCCGGCCAGGAGGAACAGCCAGTCGAACGAACTGGTCAGCGCCGGGCGCAGCCAGCCGAAGAAATCGGCGGCCTGGGTGGGAAAGATCAGCGCCGCGACGACGAACAGGACGATGACGCCCGCCGAAACAGCGAAGACGGGATTGTGGATGTCGAGCCCGAACGGGCCGATCTGGGTTTCGATGTTGTCCTGACCGATTTCGTAATCGGTATCGATCAGGCCGGCCTCGCCTTCGGGTGCCGGTACGCCGGTATTGGTGTCGCTCATGGGGATATCCTCCCGCTGAAATTACTTTTTGGTGTGGTTGAGGTTCGCCGGATCAGCTCGGGCGAACGAGAAAAACGGACGCGTCCGTGTGAGTCGCGAGCCGGCCGCCATTCGAGGGCCAGAAATGGTCGGCGACATTGGGAATATGCGTCGCCATGACGATGAGATTGCTCCCCGTCTGATGCGCCGTGTCGACCAGCTTGTCGTCGAGATCGACCGCCGGATCGTGGCTGACGACCGCTTTCCAGTCGGTGGCGATACCGTGGCGCACCCCCTGATCGTCCGAAAAATCCTTCAGCTTTGCCTCGTATTCGCCCGGATTGTGGCCGAGCGGACCCGGCGTCGAGGCGGTGACGCCGACATAGGTGACCGGAATCTTGTAGAGTTTTGCCAGATTTGCCGCGGTATCGAGCGCCGGCGCCAGTTTATCGGCGTGTGCGAGATCCACGGGCACCATTATTCTTTTGTACATTGGCGTCTCCCCGTCATTGCTGAGGCGCGTTCATCGGCGCCTGTATTATGCGCCCCCGCTCAGGCTCCCGGCTAATGCATGAAATAGCTGTCCCGATTGCGGTGGAAGGCGTTCTGTCAACGACCGAAGGCTAACGCGCGGGCGTTGGCGGTGTAAACCGTGGCTCCCCCGAACCGTCGGAACTTTTTGGGGACGTTTCCCGGTTGCGCTTCGCGCCTTTCCCGGAAACTCCCGTGATCAAGCGACAAATCCGCCCCCGATTCTTTCCATCGCGGGGTTTGAACCGTCGCCGGCTTTGCGGCTATGTCTGACGAAAAGGAAGCCTTGGGAGGGCGTCGTGGACGGTGCCGGCAGCGAGAACATCTATGACTACATCGTCGTCGGCGCGGGCTCGGCCGGGTCGTTGCTCGCCAACCGGCTGTCGGCCGATCCGCAGAACCGCGTGCTGGTGCTCGAGGCCGGCGGCAAGGATGACTGGATCTGGTTTCATATTCCCGTCGGCTATCTCTTCGCCATCGGCAATCCGCGGTCCGACTGGTGCTTCAAGACGGTCGCCGACCCGGGGCTGAACGGCCGCTCGCTTTCCTATCCGCGCGGCAAGGTGATCGGCGGGTCGTCGGCGATCAACGCGATGATCTATATGCGCGGACAGGCCGGCGATTACGATCATTGGCGCCAACTCGGGTTGAACGGCTGGGGCTGGGACGAGGTGCTGCCGGTATTCAAGCGCCACGAGGATCATTTTCTCGGCGCAACCGCCTTCCACGGGTCAGGCGGCGAATGGCGGGTCGAGCCGCCGCGCATCCAGTGGGAAATCCTCGACCGTTACCGCGACGCGGCCGAGGAATGCGGCATCGCCAAAATCGACGACTTCAATCGCGGCGACAATGAGGGCTCCGCCTATTTCCACGTCAACCAGCGCAAGGGCGTTCGCTGGTCCTCGGCGCGCGGCTTTCTCAAGCCGGTGCTGGGCCGCACCAACCTGCATCTCGAGACCGGCTGCACGGTCGACAAGCTCCAGGTCGCGGACGGCCGGGCCAGCGGTATCGAATGGGTGCAGCAGGGCGTTCGGCGGTCGGCGACGGCGCGCAAGGAGATCATCCTCGCCTCGGGTTCCATCGGTTCCGTCCAGGTGCTGCAGCGCTCGGGCATCGGCGACGGCGACCATCTGAGGTCGCTCGGAATCCCGGTCATCGCCGATCGCAAGGGCGTCGGCGCCAATCTGCAGGATCACCTGCAATTGCGCGTCATCTACAAGGTCGACGGCGTGCCGACCATGAACCGGATCTACGCCAATCTCTTCAAGCGCGCATGGATGGGTGCCGAATATGCGCTGTTCCGGCGCGGCCCGCTGACCATGGCGCCGTCGCAACTCGGCGTCTTCACGAAGTCCGGTCCCGATGTCGACCGCGCCGACCTCGAGTTCCATATCCAGCCGCTGTCGCTCGACAAGTTCGGCGATCCGCTGCACCCCTTTTCGGCGATCACGACGAGCGTCTGCAATCTGCGGCCGGAAAGCCGGGGACATATCCGCATCACCTCGGCCGATCCTGACGCCATGCCGGAAATCGCCCCGAACTATCTGTCGCATGATCGCGACCGGGAAATTGCCGCGCGTTCGATCCGCGTTGCGCGCCGGATCGCTTCGGCGAAGGCACTGAAACGGTACAATCCGGTCGAGTACCTGCCGGGGCCGGATGTCGGCGACGATGACGCGGCGCTGGCGAAGGCGGCGGGCGATGTCGGCACGACGATCTTTCACCCTGTCGGCACGGCGAAGATGGGGCTCGCAAGCGACCCGATGGCGGTGGTCGACGAGCGGCTGCGCCTGTTCGGTCTGGACGGCCTGCGCGTCGCCGACGCCTCGGTGATGCCGACGATCACCTCCGGCAACACCAATTCGCCGACGATCATGATCGCCGAGAAGGCGGCCGCGATGATCCTCGAAGACAATCGCTGAGCGAACAGTCGCCCGGTTTCGGCCGCTCAGACCTTTTCGGGCTTCGGCCGGCTCATGAAGGGACGCGCCCAGTCGGCGTCGGGCGTGACCGAGGAGTTCTCGCGGGCGAGTTCGGCGAGGATCTTTCGATATTCCACCGTCATCCGGTCTGATCGGGTATGCATCTCGGTGCGCGTATCGAGCGGGAATTCCGGCCGGATATTGTTGAGAAGCTCGCGGTCCTCGCTCTGGATCTGACGGTCGAGGGCGATGATGCCGGCCTGCTTCTTTTCGTCGGGATCGTCATTGCGCGCGATGAACTGGCAGAACAGCGTATGCGTATCGTCGACCGGCGTCGCGGTCTTGAACAGCACGTGGCGCAGGCCGTTCTCATATTCCATCACGTCCTTGTAGACGAAGGGCTGCACGAGCTCGTTATTGGTGAAGCGGACCGTGAAGCCTTCGCCGGTGAGCCCGGTATTGGCCTTCAGCGCCTCGGTCAGCCGCGCGTTGTAGCTGACGCGGGAGGTCAGCTTGTGGCCTTCGCGATTGATCTCGTAGGAGAGGAACTGCGAGGCCGACGTGTCGCCGATCGTGTTGCGATGGGTCCAGGCGACATGGGCGAGATCGAGCGCATTGTCGATGACGCGCGGCGCCGAGGTGGTCCAGACTTCCATCAATTCGTGCAGCACGGTGAAGGACGGGTCCTCGGCCTCCGGCAGGTCCGGAATGTCGGCGCGCGGCATGCCGGCGCAGATCCACACGAGCCCGTAGCGTTCCGCGACGAGGATGTTGATGGTCCGCGCCCGGGGCGGGATCGGCATGTCGTCATCCTGCTGCGGAATGCGCGTGCAGGCCCCCGCCGTGTTGAAGGCCCAGCCGTGATAGGGGCAGACGATGTTGCCGTCCTCGAGCCAGCCCTGCGACAGGCGGGCGGCGCGGTGCGGGCATTCGTCGACGGCGCAGCCGAGCGTGCCGTCGGCGCCGCGCCAGACCACGTAATTGTCGCCGAGCAGGCGCACCGCGCGCGGCTTGTCCGCGATATCGGCGGAATAGGCCACCGGATACCAGTATTCCTTGAAGGCGGGGACTTCGCTCACAAGCATGGCATGCTCCTGTCCTCTCTGGCGGTCTGTGTGTCGGGCGCGATCATGTCACGCCCGGGTAAACGGCTTGCCCACCCCGGCCGGCCCGGAGGCGCGGCCGACGAATGTCGCCAGCGCCAGCAGCGCGAGCACATAGGGAAGGGCGATCAGCAATTCATGCGGAATGTCGCGCCACAGGATCTGGGCGCGCAGCGCGATGGCGTCGGCAAAGCCGAAGGCGATGCAGGCGAACGCGCCCGGCCAGACCCGCCACTTGCCGAACACCATGGCGGCGAGCGCCAGGAAGCCGCGGCCCTGGGTCATCGAGGCTTGGAACATGTCCAGCGTCACGATCGACAGATAGGCGCCGCCGAGCGCCCCGAAGACGCCGGACATGACGACGGCGAAGAAGCGCGTGCGCACGACCGGAATGCCCGCTGCATCGGCCGATTCCGCCGATTCTCCGCAGGCGCGCAGCCGCAGCCCAGCGTCGGTGCGGAACAGCACCCACCAGACGATGAAGACCAGCGCGAAGCAGGCATAGTCGACCAGGCTGAGGGAGCGGAAGATGCGGCCGACCGTCGGCAGGTCCGAAAGGAACGGCACATGGACGGACGGGATCTTCGCGACGCTGGGCGTCAGGCCGTCAATGTCCCAGATCACCGGGATCAGCGCAGCCGTCAGTCCCGCCCCGATCAGGTTGATGGCGGCCGACGCGACGACCTGGTCGCCGCGCAGCGTCACCGTCATCAGCGCCAGCGCGCTTCCGGACATGACACCGGATATCAGCGCGCCGACCAGGCCCAGCCAGGGATTGCCGGTGAAATAGGTGACCAGTACGGCGGAAAACGCGCCGATCAGCATCATGCCTTCGAGGCCGATATTCATGACGCCGGAGCGTTCGCTGATCAGCCCGCCGAGCATCGGCATCAGGATCGGCAAGGCGAGATGCAGGGCGCTGATCACCAGCGAAATCGTCAGAAGGTGGCTCACGACGGCATCTCCATCCTGGCGCTGGTCTCGGCAGGTTGCTGTTCGGATTCGCTCTCTGTCAGGCTGTCGTCGATGGTTGGCTTCCTCAGGCTGGAGAGAAGGCGGAGCATTGCCGGCTGCGCGGCGACGAAGGCGACGACGAGGCCGGAGACGACGCCGACCATTTCGCGGCTGATCCCGGCGATCGCCTGCAGCGGCACCGAGCCCGCATGCAGCACGGCGAAGAAGAAGCCCGAGGCCACGACGCCGATGGGCGAAAGCGCGCCGAGCAGCGCGACGGCGATGGCATCGAAACCGTAGCCGGGGGAGAAGGCCGAGTAGAAGCGGCCATAGACGCCGAGCACCTGCACCGCGCCGGCCAGCCCGCCAAGCGCGCCGGAGGCGAGCAGCGCGAAGATTGTCATCCGCTCGATGGAGACGCCGCTGGCGCGCGCCGCGCCGTGATTGGCGCCCATCAGCCGCATGCGGAAGCCGAGCGGCGTCCGGTAGAGGACCCACAGGACGATGGCCACGGCGCCGAGCGCGACGAGCAATCCGGCATGAAGCCGCGTGCCCTCCCAAATAATCGGAAGCTGCGTCCCGGCGGGCACCCGCTCCGTCGCGGAGGGCTGGTCGGCGGCGACGAAGGGGCCGGTCGGCGCGACGGCATATTCCGAGACCGCGAGCGCGACGAAATTCATCATGATCGTGGTGACCACCTCATGCGCGCCGCGATAGGCCTTGAGCAACGCCGGGATCAGCGCGAATAAAGCGCCGCCCGCCATGCCGGCGAGGAGGCAGGCGACCATCAGCAGTGCGGGCGGCAGGTCGACCGTCGCGCCGACAATGCCGGCGACGAGACCGCCGAAGAGCAATTGTCCCTCGACGCCGATATTGAACAGGCTGGCGTGAAATGCGACCGCGACGGCGAGGCCGGCGATCAGCAGCGGGATCATCTGCACCAGCGTCTCGGCGATCGCCGGTCCGCTGCCGAGCGCCCCGCCGAAGAGAGCGGTGGTCGTCAGCCACAGTTCGGAGCCGGAAATCCAGATCATCGGCACGGAAGCGATCAGCGCCGCCGCGATGGTCAGCATGAAGGTCAGCACCTGACCGCCGAGATGGCCCGACAGGCGATGAAAATGGCCGATCAGGCGCGGCAGCATCTGCTGCGCGGCAAACGCGCTCTCGCCTGTGTCCGGCCGCAAGCTCTCGGCCATGGCGACCGGGTCCATGCGCGTCTGGCGGCTGCCGGCGGCTTTCGGATCGGAGGCAGTCATCGTCATGCTTGCGTCTCCCGGTCGACGCCCGACATCCAGCGGCCGATCTGGTCGATATCGGCCTTGGCCGTGGTGGTCTCGCCTACGATGCGTCCCTGGCGGAAGACGACGATCCTGTCGGCGATCGTGAAGACTTCGGTGAGGTCGAGGCTGAGCAACAGAACGCCGCCGCCCCGGTCCCTGAGCCCGATCAGCGCCTCGTGGACAGCGGCCGTCGAGCCGATATCGAGGCCGCGCGTCGGCTGGGCGGCGATCATCAGGCGCGGCGCGCGCGCCAGTTCGCGTCCGACGACGAGCTTCTGCTGGTTGCCGCCCGAAAGGCTCGTCACGGGCGCCTCGATGGAGGATGCGCGCACCTTGTTGCGCTTTACGATCCCGGCGGCAAAGCGGGCGCGCCTTTTGCGGGAGAGCCAGTAGGGCGTCGGCGCGAAGGGGGCGCCGTCGATGAAACCGATCGAGGCGTTGTCGACGACGCTCATGCCGTCGGCGACGGCGAGGCGGTGCCGGTCTTCCGGGATATGGGCGATGCCGCTCTGGAACCGTTCGAGCGTGGTCATGCCGGTGATGTCGATGTCGTCGAGCGCGATGCCGCCCTGCGTTGCCTTCTTCAGCCCGATCAGGAGATCGACGAATTGCGCCTGGCCGTTGCCCTCGACGCCGACCACGGCGAGGATCTCGCCGCCATGGACGTCGAGGTCGATCGGGCCGAAGCGCTCGCCGTCGGAAAGATTGCGCACCGACAGAACCGTGGGCCAGATATGGCTCGACCGCGACGGCACTTCGGGCCGGTTGCGGCCGATCATCAGCCGGACGAGCCGCGCTTCCAGCGCATGGCGGTCCGCTGGATCGTCGAAAGCCCTCGGGATCTCGGCCTCGCCGGCGACCGCGCCGTCCCTCAGCACGGTCACGCGGTCGCAAAGCCGCATGATTTCCGGCATCTTGTGGCTGATCAGAACGATGGTGGTGCCGTCTCGCTGAAGGTTCTGCAGCAGGGCATAGAGTTCCTCCGCGTCCGGCGGCGACAGGGCGGCTGTCGGCTCGTCGAGAACCAGCGTCGTCGCGCCGCCCCACAGGGCCTTCAAGATTTCCACCTTCTGGCGCGCACCGACGGACAGTGTCTCGCAGCGGGCCGACGGGTCGACGCCGAAGCCGAGCCGTTCGGACAGTTCCATGGCGCGGCGGCTCGCCGATTCCAGATCGAGGGATTTGACCCAGCGCGCCGCAAAGCCCGACGTGGCGCGGCCGAGAACGAGATTTTCCGCGACGGTCAGCTTGCCGATCAGGCTGAAATGCTGCTGCACCATGCCGATGCCATGCGCCAGCGCATCGGCCGAGGAGCGCAGATTGACGTCTTTTCCGGCGATCTCGATGCGCCCGGCATCGGGACGGATCATGCCGAACAGGATCTTCATCAGGGTGGACTTGCCGGCGCCGTTCTCGCCGAGCAGGCCGTGGATCGAACCCTGGCGGACCGTGAGGTCGATGGAGCGGTTCGCCTTGACCGGGCCGAAATGCTTGCTCACGCCGGCGAGCCGGATGGCCGCCGGCGTGGACACGGTTTGCGAGGCGCCGTTTTTTGCCATTATTGCCTCGCGCCCCGAATGCATCAGTTGCCCGCCGTGAAGGACTTCAGTTCCTCTTCAGTGGACGGCACGCTCATGGAGCCGTCAAGGATCGAGGTCGTGGCGGCTTCGACCTTGGCCATGATCTCGGGAGAAAGCGTGTCGATATTGTCCTGGCAGAGGCCGACGGCGCCTTCCTTCAGGCCGAGGCTCTCGGCGCCGCCCGCGAAGCTCGATTCGGCAGCCTTGGTGTTTTCCAGAACAACCGCGCCGGCCACATCCTTGACCGCCGAGGTCAGGAAGTTGTCGGGAGCGAACTGGCCCTTGCAGGTGTCGACGCCGATCACCCAGTAGCCGTCGCCCATGCTTTTCGCCGCATCGAAGATGCCGCGTCCGCCGCCGCCGGCCACATCCATGATCAGGTCCGCGCCGAGGTCGTAGATGCCGAGCGCCAGTTCCTTGGCCTTGGCCGGCTCGGTGAAGGAGCCGACGAAGGCGACGGAGACCTCTAGGTCCGGATTGACGTAATGCAGGCCGGCCTCGTAGCCGGACAGGAAGCGCACCACCGGCGGCGTTTCCATGCCGCCGATGAAGCCGACGCGGCTGCCCTTGGTGGTCATGGCGGCGGCGATGCCGGCGAGGAAGGCCGCCTCATGCTCGCGGAAGGTGACGCTGGCCACATTGGGGAGCGGGTTCTTGTCGGCGTCGACGGCAACGGCGTCGATCAGCGTGAAATTCGCGTCCGGATTGGCGATGGCGACCTGGGTCAGCGCATCGCGGATGCCGAAGCCGACGCCGGTCGTCACCGTCGAGCCGCTGTCGACGGCCTGCTGCAGGTTCGGCACGAATTGCGACTGGTTGGCCGATTGGATGACCAGCGTCTTGCCGCCGAGCTTTTCCGCGCTCGTCTCGACGCCGAGCTTGGCGAGGTCGTTGAAGCCCTGGTCGCCGAGGCCGGCGGCGTTGGTCACCATCGACCAGACATAGTCTTCCGCGGCGGCGGGGGCCGGTGCCCCGAGGCCGAAGGCGAGGAGCGCCGCCGAGGCCGTCAGGGCACCGAAACGGCGCCGGTTAGTCGCAGGCATATCCTTGAACGATGCGGGCATGATCATTTTCTCCTGGGCTTTTGAGGGGAAAGGGGATGCGAATGCACTGGAAAGAGGGCGTGTCTCATTGTCCGGCCCACCCCGTATGCGCTTCGAGGCGGGTGCCGTGGCGAGGGTCGCCGGACCGTTTGACGGCAATGGCGACGGCCTCGTCCGGGGTGGCGGCGAAACTGATCTCGACGACGCGGCGCTCGTCGAGCCACTTGCCGTCCTCGATCGCGCCGCGCAGCCTGTCGGCCCAGCCGGAGGTGCCTTCCAGCACCACCAGTGGAACGCCGGAATCATAGGCGATCGTCACCTCGTTGAGCGTGCCGACGCCGCCGCCGATCATGATGACGCTGTCGCAGCCGCGTGCCGTCAGGATGTTGCGCACCGTGCCCATGCCCGTCGCGAAGGCGATGTCGACATAGGGATTGGCCTTCGACTTGTCGGCATAGGGCAGGAAGCCGATGGTCAGACCGCCGGCTTCGCGCGCGCCTCGGCTGGAATGCTCCATCACGCCGCCGGTGCCGCCGGTGACGAGCGCCGCGCCTGCCGCAGCGACGCCTCGGCCTACCTCATAGGCCGCCAGGGAGACTGTCTCGGGGAGGCTTTCCCCCTCCCGGGCGCTTCGTCCGATCACTCCGATTGTCAGCATCGCAGCCGCTCCCTTACCCGTTTGCCGCGCTGGGGCCGGCAAGATCTCCGCCGCCCTGAAGCGGCGATCCGCGTCCGATCCGCCGCGCCGCGCCGCGCAAATGCCGGGCGCGTTGAACCACCTGATCTCGGTCGACCGCAATCAGGGTAAGCGGATCTTCCGTCGCGATCGCGAACGAGGCCGCCGCAGAACCGAGCGCGGCCGCTTCGAGCACGTCGCCTGTGGCGGCCAGGCCGGCCAGGAAGCCGCCGCAGAACACGTCACCCGCGCCGGTGGGGTCGATGGCGGGCCCGTCATGCGCCGGCATGTGAAAGATTTCGTCGCGCCGCTGGATATAGACGCCGCTACCGCCGGCCTTCAGCACCACGGTTCGCGCGCCCTGCGCCTTCAGCCGGAACAGGATGTCCTCGACGGGCGTGCCGGGCGCGACGACATCGAAATCGGATGTCGATGGCAGGAAGGTATCGATGTCGCCGAGGGTGACGGCAAGTCGGCCGAAGGGATCGCCGATCAGGTCGGAGCGGGCAGGGCAGTCCGTCTGCAAGAGTCCTCGGCCGGGTGCGATCCGTGCGACGAGGCTGCGATGGCGAGCCAGCGGCAGCAGGGGCAGGTGCCAGAAATCGACCTCGTCGAGCCACGCATCCGGCAGGTCCGAGCCGCAGGGCGAGCCGAGCGGCAGCACGTCGGGAAGCGTCGTCGTGTCGATGAAGGCGGCGCGGTCGGCTTCCGGCAGAGCCTCGATCATGTCGCTTGGCACCGGCTGGAGCCGCGAACCGTCGGCCATATGCGCGAAGGTGACGCGCACGGGATGCGAGCGATCGATGCGCCGCACCGCGCCGGTGTCGATGCCCGCGGCGGCGAGCGCCGCCAGCACGTCCTCAGGATAGTCGTTGCCCACCACGGTGACGATCCGCGGCGCGTTGCCGGCGATCAGCGCGCCGAGCGACGACCACAACGCGTTGCCGCCGACCTTGGCCGTCACATGCCGGCCGTCCTGCGTCAGCACGCTGTCGATGCTGAGAGAACCGGCTATGGCGAGCACGGATTTGGCGGATTGCGGACCCATCGGCATCCTTCGGCACGTGGCATTCCTTCTGCATAAAAACTATGCAGAAATTCATCTGCACAGGATTTAAACAGCATAATTGTTCATTGTCCAACACTAAAATGATCAGTCCGCTCTTTTCCCCGAATGTCTTTCCAGCCGCCCGCGAAAAGGGCGCGCGATGCCCGCAAATCGGAGGAAAAGAAAAAAGGCGCGGGACCGTGCCCGCGCCTTTCAAGCCATGCCGGATGCTGCCTTGCATCATCCGCGCGCGGTGCGGCGGTGCTCCTTGGCGAGCGAGGGCGGAAACCAGCCGGAATTGCGCGGATCGACATTGTCGCCTGGCGCGACGACCCCGTCGATGGCGTCGAGCGTCTCTTCGTCCAGCACGACGCCATCGGCGGTCAGCAGCTGTTCCAGCTGTTCGCCGGTGCGCGGTCCGAGCAGAACCGATGTGACGCCGGGATGCTCTCGCGCCCAGGCGAGGCTCATCTGCATCAGTGTCAGGCCCGCCTTGTCGGCGATCGCGGCCAGCGCTTCCGTCGCATCGAGCTTGGGTTCGTCGTCGGCGCGCACGAAGGGATTGCCGGACGCGGCCCGCGAACCTTCCGGCGGCGGAGCGCCGCGGCGGTACTTGCCGGTCAGCCAGCCGCCATTGAGCGGGCTCCAGACCAGCATGCCGACGCCATAGCGCTGGCAGATCGGCAGGCTTCCCCGCTCGATTCCGCGCACCAGGATCGAATAGGGCGACTGTTCGCTGACGAAAGGTGCCGCGCCGAGCTTTTCGGCCGCCCATTGCGCCTGCACCAGCATTTCCGGCGGAAACACGGAGGAGCCGGCATGCCGGATCTTGCCGGCGCGGATCAACTCGTCGAAGGCGGCGACCGTTTCCTCGAGCGGCGTTTTCGGGTCGGCGCGGTGTAGCTGGTAGAGGTCGATATGGTCCGTCTTCAGACGCCGCAGGCTGTCCTCTACGGCCTGGACGATCCAGCGCCGCGACCCGCCGGATTTCTCCGGGTCGCCATGCATCGGCAGGCCGACCTTGGTTGCCAGCACGATCCTGTCGCGCTTGCCGGCCAGCGCCGCGCCGAGCGCTTCCTCGACCGCGCCATTGTCGTAGATATCGGCCGTGTCGATCAGGTTGATGCCCGCGTCGAGCGCCCGGTCCACCAGTTTCGCGGCTTCGGACTGGCTCTGCGAGGACAGGAGCGACATGGTGCCGAAGCCGAACCGCGAAACCATCGGACCGTTGGCGCCGAGTCTTTTCATCTCCATCGGGATATCCTTGTCGGTTGCAATCCAGGGGCTGCGGATTGAGCTTGCGCGAGCAAAGCATATAAGATTTCATTGTTCAACAATGGATGAACGGTGGATAGTGTCTTTGAATCGATTGTATCGGCGGGACGGTCCCACTAATTTTCCGGTCCGCTCATGGGAGAGGAGGACCTGGCGTTAAGACTGGCAATGGCGCGCGATCCGTTTTCGCTTCACAATGAAGCAGGCAGCCATGATTCCCCGTTGTCCAACCGCCGGCAGTGACATGACATCCGTCGAAAACCAACTGCGCATCAAGCCGGTCCGCGACAGGCGGCCGCTTTCCGTCCAGGTCTATGACCAGCTTGTCGAGGCGTTGCGGAAGCAGGGCCGGCCGGGCGATCTGATCCCGCCGGAAATCGAGCTTGCCAACGAACTGGGCGTCAGCCGCACGGTGCTGCGCGAGGCGTTGCGGCTGCTGGAGGAGGACGGCTTCATCGAGCGCGGTATCGATCCGCGCCGCCGCCAGTTGGCGCGCCCCTCGGCTCGCCCGCCGGCCTTCAACGCGCCGCTGGAAGACATGCTGCATGCGGCGACGCCGCTCGACATTCAGATCGTGCGCACCGAGCAGATCAGGCCGACAAGCTGGAGCGTCTCGCTTCTCGAACTGCGCGACGAGGAGACGCCGCTGCTTTACCGGGAATGCCTTTTCACCGCCGATGGCGAGCCGGCCGTTTCGGCGCTCGAGATCATCCCGCTGTCCGAAGACGGCGTCCCGCCGCATCTGGCGAAGGAAGAGGCGGCGGGCGAGGCGCAGACCCTGCTTTCGGCGCTCGGGCCGCAATTCCGGTCGAAATGCGTGCCGACGCTGTGGCGCCTGGCGGCGGCGTCTTCCGGCGGCGGCTCGCGCAAGGGCTTTACCCGCACCCGCGCCGATCATCCCGTCACCAGCCTGACCACGGTCTTGAGCCGCCACGGCAGGCCGGTCTATCTGGCCAAGCACCTGCTGCGCCTCGACATCGTCGCACTCTCGGTCGGCGAACCGCCCAACGGATTCGACCCGTCCTCGCCGGAATCGCCGTAGGGGCGGCAAGCGTCTTATATCGCCGAAATCCGCAACAAGGGCTCGGGCCGCTTCACGGATGTAACGTCGGCGGCTCCTGGCCGATAACAGATATTTTTCCGTGAAAGGCTGGTACTCCCAAGGGGAATCGAACCCCTGTTTCCGCCGTGAGAGGGCGGCGTCCTGACCGCTAGACGATGGGAGCGTGCGCGGAGAAACGGCATATAGGCGCGGGCGAAGATGACGTCAATGCCGCCCCGCGCGGGGCGCGTCAGATATCCTCGACCGCGGCCTTGAGCATGTCGCGCACCTGGTCGGCCACGAAGGCGAGGTCGCGATTGGGGATCGCCTGCATCGAGGCGACCGGGTCGATGGCGCTGACCATGATCTCGTCGCCGGGCACGGCGCGCACGATGACGTTGCAGGGCAGCATCGCGCCGACGCGGGGCTCCATCCTGATCGCCTCATTGGCCATTTTGGGATTGCAGGCTCCGAGGATCAGATAGGGCTCGATATCCGCGTCGATCTTCGCCTTCAGCGTGTCTTTCACATTGATCTCGGTAAGAACGCCGAAGCCGTGGCCGGAGAGCGCGGCGCGCGTGCGCGCGACGATGTCCTCGAAAGTCTCGCCCTTGAATGTGCGGTCGATCGTATAGCTCATTGCGTCCTCCATCTCGAAATATGTTCAAAACGGAATGTGGCGATGGAGCGACGCGATCGCAAGGCGCGGGCCGCATTTGCGCTGCCGGATCAGCCGGCCGGCATATCTGGAGAGAAGGATGGCGGGGTTGAACCGGCACCGGGCGCGCGAGCGGTATCGCTCGACCGCGGGCATCCCGACCCCCTCTCTTGTGATTTCCAAGGACTTGGCGAGCCAAGCCCAGGAAATCACTTTCTCCCCCTCCGAGGGGGAGAGTGGGCGCGCGTCATCGGCTCCGCGCCTCATTTCCGAGACCGGATTTTTCAAAGAACTGGAAGACGGGCGGTCGGGGGATCGCTCTGTCTAATGTAAATACTGCGATCCTTCGACCGCCCGCTCGGCACTCTGCGACTTCAGACGCCGTAACG